>Ga0115550_1000091_pt1 | contig 91046 bp, 85 predicted proteins | sample COGITO_mtgs_1005_FD_87177 | JGI IMG/M metagenome (GOLD analysis project Ga0115550, IMG submission 87177) | Pelagic marine microbial communities from North Sea - COGITO_mtgs_100511 | ecosystem: Environmental > Aquatic > Marine > Epipelagic | place: Germany:Helgoland, sampling site Kabeltonne...
CCTGTCAAAGGCAAAAGCACATTGATGCTGCAAGTCTTATAAGGGCGATGATGGGCGAACAACATAGCGGGCGTGCACACTAAACAAGTGCAAACAGACTCCGGATACATTGACGCAAACTTACTTGTTATCAGTGCTTGCAACCTGGAGGCGAGTCATACATTGCCTTTTGCCTTCTTTAATTAGATGGCAAAAGGCAAGACCTGACCCCGACTTCCCTGATTGAAGCGAAACAACAAAGGGATGCTGCCCCTTTGTATTTTTTCCCGCAGTTAAGCCCGGTGAACCGTTTAAATGCTGCTCATTTAACCGTGGACTGCCAAAGATTAATGCAACGCCGTCCGGATTTGGTGTTAGATGAGCACTATTGGCATGGCGCCCATTATCTGGTGCGATCACTACATCACGCTAATGTCGATGTTGACCCGGAAGATGTCTGTTTTGCTGCTAAAGCGCCGGGCGAAGCATTGGCAGAGTATGCCGAGGCATGCGGCCGTGCGCTCGCTTTGTCACATAGCCGGGGCGATAGACGTTCATTCCGTTTTGAGCAAGCCGTGGTGCAGTATTTACCAGAGGCAACCGACGCATTAATTCAGGCCTGTGTCGACTACGCTGAGCAGCAAAAAGCCGATTGGGCGTTGTTGGTGCAATTGTTAAAAACGCCATAAAAAATGACGAGCACCAGGCAGCCAGGCGGGTGGGCATTTGATCTTCAGACCCGTAACATTAGAAATATCTTATGATGGAATTATTCGGTATTAATCTGCCCGACATGACAAACGCAACCAAGAGATGCGTGCATGAAGCCTATGTTTAACAAGTCAAAACAAGGGGGGCGCGTCTTGCTTTTTGCCTTTTCTGTTCGGATGGCAAAAGATAAGACTTGATAATCATCTAGCCTAAATGGCCTTAGATGGCCTCCTCGTTAATAGCTATTTTTTGATTGCCGTCGAAAAAATCTATTTCCAAGGAGGCCGTATGAAATTGTATGTCGGTATTGATCTTCATTCCAATAATTCAGTTCTGGTTGTGCTGGATGAAAACGATAAGATCATTTATTCCAAACGTTTACCTAATGATGTGCAGGCTATTCTTGCAGTGCTTGCCATGTATCAACCACAGATTGAGGCGATTGCCGTCGAATCTACTTACAACTGGTATTGGTTGGTCGATGCTTTGCAATCTGCAGGATACGAAGTCCGATTGGTCAACACTGCTGCGGTGGTTGTTTATGATGGCCTGAAATACAGCGGGGATTTTGGTGATGCCAGGCATTTGGCTCATTTGCTACGAATGAACCTGTTGCCCTGTGGTTATATTTATCCAAAAGAAGCCAGGGCATTACGGGATTTAGCACGCAAACGTGCGCAGCTGGTGCAGCAAAGGACAGTCCAGTTACTGTCGATAAAGAACTTGCTGGCTCGTAACTGTGGCCAAGACCTGTCAAGCAATCTCATTAAGAAGTGGACAGCAGAGCACATTTCACAGTTGGCCTTGCTGCCTGAGCAGCAACTCGCCGTGCGGGCAAATTGGATGGTGATGCAATCGCTTGAACAGCAAATTCAGACGTTAGAGGCTGAATTAAAATGCCAGCTAAAACCTTGTAAAGCGTTTCAACTGCTCAAAACAATATCAGGTGTCGGCGATATTCTTTCAATGACGATTTATCTGGAAACCGGCGATATTCAGCGGTTTGAAAGTTGTGGCAACTTTGCGTCCTATGCCCGCATGGTCAGCTCAAAACGTGAGTCAAACGGAAAGAAAAAAGGTGAAGGAAATCGCAAATGCGGTAACCGTTATTTGTGCTGGGCTTTTATGGAAGCGGCGCACTTTGCGATTGCTTCGGATGAAATCATCAAGCGTTATTACCAACGTAAATGCGCGAAAAATTTAAAGGTGGTGGCGATGAAAGCAGTGGCTCATAAACTTGCCAGAGCCTGTTTTAACATCTTAAAAAATGGGGTGGAGTTTGATGTGAAACGCGTATTTAGCTGAGTTTACTCAGCGTAGCTGATGCCGCATTGGGGTTGGTAAAACCATGAGACTTGATTGCACAGCTACGCTGTTTTACCTTGTTTGCCGTACTATCGCCTGCTGCCTGAGCCATCAAGGGGTTGGTTTAAAACCAGAGACTTGTCGCAGCTTCGCTGCATCACTTGGACAGGCGGGAGAACAGAGGGTTTTCTGGGGCTACAAGTAGCCAGGGGCGGGACGAAGTCAGTCCAATGCCTTGATCCTGATGGGTGACTGGAGCGATACATCGCTAACCACCAATGAGAACTAAAATGCGTGGGTATGAGGTCAGCAAGGAGAAAGAAAAAGACGCGCACTTTGCAGTGCGCGCGGGCTCGTAATTGCTATTGACACTGGAACGGCTAATGGGTGAACCCAAATTTTTTGCTCTTGCCCCCAAATTTTCGCTGGCTTTTCTCATCCCGCTGGTGTTAGCACCCAGGTGCTTTGGCTGGGCTAATTCCATCACACTTGGGTACGCTACCGTGTTTCGTTACAATTAAGTCGCTGACAGCGGCGCTAAAAACCGCCGACAATAGGTATTTTGTGCAGTGACAAAGTCCTGCCATACCCATATTCTCTGGTCTGATGGATGCGTACCGACAGACTTTCTGGATGGAATTCTTCGATGGTTCAACTAATCACCCTTGCCACCGTTATCTTGGGTTTATTGCTACTGCTGCCGTTGTTAGTGCTTGGCCGCAAGCGTCCGGCCAATGTTTGGCTTGGCCTTTTTGTCTATGCCATCACGTCGCTGGCGCTGGCCGACTATTGCCTGATGAACGGTGTCTATCAGCGTTATCCGCTGCTGTGGGGGCTGTTTGACTGGCCTGTCGCTGCGATAGGCGCGTTTTTTTATTGTTATGTCCGAAGTCTGCTCGGCTTAACCAATAGCTGGAAACAAAGCTTTCATTTTGTACCGGTACTTTTGCTGATTGTCATGTTGTTGCAGGTCAGGCTGGTGTTGCCGCAGTCAGAGTTCAGTGTGCTGATGAGCAGTCGGCCTGAGCAAGGTTTAACGCCCATACTGCTACTGTTCCAGGCTCTGGCAGCTGGCTATGCCGTGGCGGTCTGGTACCGGTTGCGTCAATACCGGGCACGGCTGCGTCAGCATTATTCATCGACGCAGCAACGGGATTTGATTTGGTTGCAATGGCTGACTTTGGCAGTGGTATTGTTACTGATCATCTGGTTTCCGGCGACACAAGCTGGTGGCCCCTGGTTGTTGCTGCTGGTGATCGGCCGCATCGGTTTGTTATATGCCTTTGGCTGGTATGGCTTACGGCAACAACAAGTGTTTTTACCGCAGCTGTCAGAGCCGGCACCACTGCTAATAACGGAAGTTCCCGCAACCCCCGTTTTGCCAGATAGCGCGGGATCCCAACAGCTGTCTGATCACCCTATAGCCGCTGCGACACCTGCCACAGCACGGTATGCGCGATCAGGCATGACCGCTGCGGCCACGCAGTTAATTGGCGAGCGTCTGACAAAACGCATGACGGATGAAAGCGATTATCTGGAAAATGACCTGACACTGGTTGAACTCGCGCAGCGCATCGGCACTTCGCCACAGCTGTTGTCGGAATATCTGAATGTGGCGCTCCAGCAAAACTTTTTTGACTACATCAATAGCCAGCGTGTGGCACAAGTACAGCGGCAGCTCATCACTGCTGCAGTCACCGGCACTGCAGATAGCTTGTTGTCGTTGGCCCTCGCTGCCGGTTTTAACAGCAAATCGACCTTTAATGCCGCCTTTCGTAAACACGCTGGTATGACACCGTCAGCATGGCGGGCGCTACATCACCAGCAAAACTGGTCCGAGCCGATCGGTTCGGACGACTGACCTTCGCAATAACGGCAGCATGGCCACTCTGAACAAAAGCGGAGTGGGTATGTTGGCATTAGAAAATCGTTTGCCCTGGTGGAGTCTGTTGGGGTTGGTTTTGGCCCTAAACGGATGTGGATCGGCGCAGCCGGAAAAATATGCCGGTGGCAGACCGGACCAGCCGCAATTGCAGGCGAAAACCAGCGTGGTCGATGGCCGTCAGGTTGAGTATGTATTGCAAAAACACGGCAAAGACACGGTCGTGTTTGAACATGGTCTGGCAGGCAATCTGTATCGCTGGGATGAGGTATTTCCGGTGATAGCCAAAGACCATACTGCCGTTGCCCATAGCCGGGCCGGGAATGGTCTCAGTTCGCCAGGCACGGCACCACGCGATGGCTCGCAGGCCGTCGAAGAATTACGTCAGCTGTTGCGTCAACAAGGTTTAGCCCCGCCTTATGTGCTGGTGGGACATTCGCTGGGTGGTCTGTATATGCAGTGGTATGCCAGACGCTATCCACAGGAAGTCAGTGCGCTGGTGCTGGTGGATGCGATTTACCCCAATATCCGTCAGTTACTTGAGCAGGATCCGCCGCTGTGGGTCAGGTCCGTCCGGTTGCTGGTTGACTGGCATCTGTTATCACCACGCCAGCAGGTGGTGGCCGAAATTGAGCAGATCGCCACCACGGCTGAGGCTGTAGATCGGTTACCGCCGAATCATCAGGTGCCGTTGTTTGCCTTAAGAGCGCGCAAACAAGACTTTGAATTACCGGACGGTTATATCAGGCAGATGTATCCGCAGGCGCAAGAGATTTGGGTTGATGCCGGTCATAACTTGCAGTGGGAAGCACCGGCAGTGGTGATTGACACGATCCGCCTGGCCTTGAGTGCCAGCCAGCTTGTGGCGCTTGAGTCGACATCATCAATAAACCAACACACAGGAAGTCAGCAATGAAAAAGTTAAATCCGCTATTGATCATCTTAAGTCTGCTGGCAGCGGTGGTGCTGCCGGTACAGGCCGGTTCACCTGTGATGGCATTACTGCCGGGCGCACAGCAACAACTGTTGCAAAGTGAGGATCCGCGGCTGGCCGCCAATAAAAAACTGGTATTTGATTTTTGGCGTGAAGTGATTGAAGCCGGGCAGCTGGACAATGCTTATCAGTATTTAAGTGAGGACTATATTCAGCACAACCCGAATATCGCCGATGGCAGTGCCGCTTTTGTCGCGTTTTTCGCCACCTTTACCAAACAAACCCCGGTGCAGCCGCAGATCCGCCAGCCGTTGGTGAATATCATCGCTGAAGGGCCTTATGTCACACTGGTGTTTGTGCAGACATACCCTGATAAGGCCAATCCCGGTAAAACCTACACCACCACGGCTTTTGATATGTTCCGGCTGTCACAAGGAAAAATTGTAGAGCATTGGGATGGTATGCGAAAACAATAACGGCTGGTTTGCTTCCACCGTGCGTTGCAGGTTGAATCGCAGTCTTTGGCCACTGACAATTCAACAACAGGCAGCATGGCGCAGCGCTCATACAGTTTGCAACAACTGTGGATGATCAGCGAAAAAGGTCAGAGATGTTTCGCGTGATATTTAAAAATACCAACGGGGAACTTCGAAACGGCTGGTGGATTGCGCTGTTTTTTCTGTTACTGGCACCCGGACTGGCTGACTGGCGGCACTTTTGGGCTCGAGGCCAGCGTCCCGGGTTTAGTCACGGTGATGCAGCGGATTTAAAGCGTTTCAAGCAGGTCCCCCGTGTCGACCGGACCAACATTCACTTCCAACAATTTGGAGCCTAAATGTCTGCGGTAGTTGTGAAAGATTGCGGGCAGACCTTCTACTTTTAAATCTTTGCCCGTGCGCAATTCGAAGTGCAGATGGGGGTTATTGGAACTACCTGAGTTGCCCATTTTTGCGAGCGCTTGCCCGCGTTGCACGATATCGCCGCTTTTGACCAAAAGACTACCTTGTTGCAGGTGTCCCAGCATACTGAATTCACCGTTGCCATGGTCAATCACCAGATAGTTGCCGTAGAAGTGCATCGGGTTAGTTTTTAATTTATCTGGCCGAAAAAAGTTTTCGCCACCGCGGATATTGTCCGGTTCGATGTCTGCTGCAGCGACAATAGTACCGTCACCACTGGCATACACTGGTTGGCCCCAGGCGTACCAGTCTTCATTGCTGGCACCGGTATCCCGAAAGACTTCGAAGTTATCATTGGTGGTATTCAGATCCAGGCTGTAGCGCATAAAGTTCTGTGTCAGCCCCAGGTCTTTGGCGGCGTGGTGTTCGGTGTTCAGACGGCGATGGTGCGAATAGTAATCGTGACCGTCGTGTACCAGCGACTTGCCTTTAACGGGCAGCGACAACGCGGTTTTCGCAACATAAACACGTGGCTCGATGGTGACTGTGGTATTGGTATCCGGCGCCTCCTGCACAATGCTGAGGCTAAAAGCAAAATGCAAGCGGTGTAGTTCAATGTCGGGTCTGAAACTGTGGAACGGATTAAACACCAGGATCCTGGCTCCAGGTTCGACAACGCGGCCGGGTATGGTTTCGATGCTAGGCGCAAAACCATTGCTGTCGATCGTACGGCGCAGGACCGGTTTATTCTGACTGTCGAACACTGTGAGCTCGATGCTGTCGATGCCAACAGGTGTCAGGCCAAGGTTCTCCACTAAAAAATCAAAATTTAACGACTGACTGGTGTCGCCAGCTTCGATCCAAATCTGCTGCGGGAATGCCGTCACCCGAACCGGCCCGGCCGTTTTCGGATGGTTTTTTTGCCAGGCGGCATAGCCATAAAAGAGCGCCGCCGCGCTGACCAGGATCAATGTGAAAATAATCAGTACTTTGGGGCGATTTAGTGCGGAAGGTGTCATTATTGTTGTTCTGAATTGGGCTACCATCGCCAGAATGTAACACGGCACTGCTGATAAAGTCAGGGCATGAGTACAAATTTCGGTGCGGGAAATTGTAAGAATATTCTTATTTGCTACCTCCCAGATTTTTGATTTTCTGCAACAATTCAGGACACCCACCAATGAAATACGGAGTGAGGGGGGCAGTGTGTGTCTGCTCCTCGGATAAATAACATTAGAATTATCTTATGATAGAATTGTAAGGTGTTAATTTACCCTTCGCATGAACTGATCCGCATTACAAATCCAACTAAGTAAGGAGTGTTTGATGCCTGTTATTAAAAAGTGTGGTCTGGTTCTGGCTTTGTTGCTGACGGCTATTGTCAGTAGCAGTGCGCTGGCCGAAACGATTTGGATTGATGTGCGCAGTAGTGAGGAATATAGCCAGGGACATCTGCCAGGTGCCATCAATATTATACATACTGAGATTAGTGACAAAATTGGTACTGTTACCCAGGATAAAAATGCTGAAATCAAGTTATATTGCCGCTCTGGCCGGCGAAGCGGACTTGCCGAAGCCGCGCTGAAAGAGCTAGGTTATACCAAGGTGCAAAACATGGGTGGTTACGAAGAATTATTGGCAAAACAACCGAAAAAACCTTAATCCACCTCAGCTCCGGATTTTAGAGAGCCAAAGTAAAAAGGCCTGCAACATCACTGCTGCAGGCCTTTTTTATACGATGAGATCTGAATTAGTCCTTATTCACGTGCTTCAAAATAAAACGGCAAACGTTTAGTTTCTTTGCCATTCAATTCATTCATGCTAGCGGCGTCAAACAAACGGCCGTTGACCATGGTCATCGCTACTTTGTCGCTGTCCTGAATATTGGCGAGCGGATTGCCGTCGATCACAATTAAATCTGCCAGTTTGCCGGCTTCCAGCGACCCTAACTGATGGTCCATGCCAAAGGTTTTGGCCGGGTTAATGGTGGCAGTTTTTAGTGCTTGTAGCGGGGTCATGCCGCCTTGGGCGAACATCCAGATCTCCCAGTGTGCGCCTAAACTTTCGCGTTGACCGTGCGCGCCGATGTTGGTGATGACCCCTAAGTCACTGAGTTCCTTCGCGGATTTCGCGATGCTAAAGTGGTTGTAGTGGTGCAAAGGCGCAGTCGGGCGGCGCATACTGCGTGGGCGTAATTCGTCCATCGGTACAAATTTGCTTAAACGTGGGTGTTTCCACACTTCAGTTTTATCGTACCAGTAGTTTTCACCCCAGATGCCGCCATAAGCCACAACTAAGGTTGGTGTGTAAGCGGTGCCGCTTTGTTGCCACAGTTGCTTTACATCGTCATAGAGATTGGCCGCCGGCAGCGAATGCTCCAGCGTAGTATGGCCGTCGACCACCATGCTGAGGTTATGCTGCAACAGTGAACCACCTTCCGGCACGACCATCATGTCGAGCTCGCGTGCGGCTTGAATCACTTGCTGGCGTTGGTTACGTCGTGGTTGGTTGTAGCTTTTCACCGAGAACGCCCCGACTTTTTTCAGCCGTTCTAAATGAAACTTGGCATCGTCCAGACTATCCACATGCGAGGTATAACCCGGGCCATAAGCGCCGTATAAAATCGTGCCGGTAGAGAAAATCCGCGGTCCAACGATAGCGCCGGTTTTTTGCAGTTCGCTGGCGGTGAAAATTTCCTGGGTATCGTTCGATGGGTCATGAATTGCGGTAACACCCAGTGCTAAGCTCGCGTAGTTGGCATAGTTTTGCTGTGGAATAAGCTGGTTCACACCCTGACCACCGTGCGCGTGGGCATCAAACAAGCCCGGCATAATGGTTTTGCCAGTGATATCAATCACTTTGGCGCCTGATGGAATTTGCACTTCGGCTTTGCTGCCAACGGCTTTAATCAGGTTATTTTCGACAATTACCACGCCATCCTGGATCACGGTATCGCCATTCATGGTAATCACCTGGCCGCCAGTGAACGCCACAATGCCTTCAGGCTTGTATGCGTCCGCTTTAAAGCCAATGTTCAGACCGTTTTTAGCGGCGAAGTCTTTTTTGCCTTCAATCGCAAACACTTGATTAATATCGGCATGATAAAGCTCAGGCCCTAAGTTCCAGTACAGCTGCTGGCTATTGCCGCTCCAGCTGATGTTTTCACCCGCGCGCACTGACAATTGTTTCACCGGGAACTGGGTGTCCGAGCCACCAATATCAATCACCGCACCCCGTTCAGCAAAAGGGGTGACATACACTTTAAAGCGATCAGCAAATGCAACAAATTTGCCATCTGGCGATACTTTAAATTCGGTGCCGTATTTGGCGCTGTATAAAGTGCGCTGCGTTTGTTTGACTAAATCGATGCTGAGTAAAGTTGGGGATGCGCCGAAATCCTGGGCAAACACGCGATCGTTGCGATCAGAAAAATGCGGTGCATAGCCGTTGCGGCTAATCAGCATAGGCTCGCCGCCAGCGACTTTCACTGCATACAAACCGGTGTTTAATGACCATTTTTTATCCAGCAAACTACCGGCGCCGCCTTTACGGAACACAATAGTGTTGCCATCCGGGCTGAACGTTGGTTCGACATATTTACCCGGCGCTTTGACCACGTCGGTCACTTTGCCGCTGCGTAAGTCCAGTACTTTTACTTTGCCCTGATTTTGGTCATGCCAGCTGACATACACCAGCTTTTTACCGTCGCGCGAAAATTGTGGATACAGCTCAAATTCGTCGTTTTGTTTGGTCAGGCGTTTTGGTGTGCCACCTTTGGCATCGACCTGATATAAATGGCCCAGCGCCGAATAGACAATGGTTTTGCCATCTGGCGAGGCTTGCACAAACCGTAGCATTTTGACGTCAATCTGATCTTGGTCAAGCTGTTGCTTTACCCGCACTGCGGTCTGAATTTGTTTTTCGGTATTGATGTTAAAGGCGATGTCTTGCACCGATTTATCGGCTACATCCAACGTCTTAATTTTACCACCAGCCCAGAACACGATGTTTTTGTTATCCGGCGTAAAGCTGAGCGTTGGGTACACACCATGAATGGCCCAGGTTTCCTGCATGTCACGGTCAAGTTCGCTGTAAAGTTCGGTCTGTTCGCCTGAGGCTAAGTCATAGACAAATAACGTGGTTTTAAAATCGACACGGCGGATATAAGCCAGTTTTTTGCCATCCGGTGACGGGGTAGGCCGCACGGCGCCGCCGGCACCTTCCAGCAACACTTCAATTTTGCCGGTTTCGCGCTCAAAGCGTTTAATCACATAAATGCCTTGCTCGGAGTCTTTGCTGTAGTGAAAGGTATTGCCAGGGGTATTGTCTTGTGAGAAATACACATACTTGCCGTCCGGCGAGAAGGCCGGTTCGCCTAAGTCTTTTTGATCATTGGCTTTTTCGGTCAACATCACGCCGCTGCCACCGGTTTTATGGTACTGCCAGATTTCACCGGCGCCCAGGCTTCGGGTATTGGTAAAGTGTTTACGGGCGACGATAAATTCGCCATCCGGGCTCCAGTCCGGGCTGTTGAGCAGGCGGAAAGTCTCGTTGGTCACAGCTTTGGCGTTGCTGCCATCGGCGTTCATTACCCAGATATTATCGCCGCCGCCTTCATCGCTGGTATAGGCGAGATGTTTGCCATCCGGACTGAATTTGGGTTGCATCTGCCAGCCGATATCGTTGGTCAGCTGCTTTGGTGTGCCACCAGAGATCGGCATCGAATACAAATCACCGAGTAAATCAAACACCACCGTTTTGCCATCTGGACTCACATCCAGGTTCATCCAGGTGCCGGTTTCGGTTTTAATATTGATGGTTTTAAACTGACCTTGTGGCTTATTGACGTTCCACTCTGGTTTTTTGCTGTCGGTGGCGGCTTTGGTGTCGTCGGCTTGCAAGGTAAAGCTGCTGCTGACGGCCAGGGCCAGTAGGCTGAATTGCCATGATTTCATCGATGTTCCTCAGATGGAGATGTTGATTTGTCGTTAGGTCGCCTGTCGTCGGCGACTTGGTTTTAGGTTTTTAATCACCGCTTAACTTGCCACAGATAGCTGAGTTTGGGCAGGGGTTATGCGGATACCTGCGCTGACTAACCCGGCAAAACCGACAAACTACTGTCGATGGCGCGGCTTTGCGGTATATTTGCCCCAGTGAAGCGGGAAAGTATAGAAAGTAAAAGGGTAACGCAGCAAAATGGATTCACCTTGTATCGCCAGTTGTAAGCTCAATAGCGACAAAATTTGCATTGGTTGTTATCGTTTGATTGAAGAAATTGTCGACTGGAATAAAAGAACCGACAGCGAGCAGCTACAGATCATCAATCAGCTCGCCGCACGTAAAATTTTAGTGGATGCACAGGCACATTTGCCGACCAGCGCCATTACCCAAAGTGAATGGCAAGAAGCAAAAGCGCGGTTGGCGCTACAACGGAAAATGCGGTTAGAGTAATACCCAAAATCATTGATGATGCGGGTAGGCGACTAGGGAGCGAGACCCCAGGAGCATAGCTGTTCTATGTGACTGGGGCGAGTGAGCGAAGTCAACAACCCCGCATCTTCAAGGATGACGGGTATAAAAAGGAGGCATATGTTATTGGAAGCAGTCTGGATTGGCTTTGCCTTTAGTCTTGGCATGTTGGTGCGGCTTATCGGTTTACCGCCGCTGATTGGTTACCTGGCCGCTGGTTTTGTGATTACCCTGAACGCTACTGAACTGCAATTGCCACCTGCTGGTAAAAGTATTATCGACCACGTCGCCCATCTTGGCGTGTTGCTGCTGCTCTTTACCGTGGGTTTAAAGCTGAATGTCCGTAGTTTAGGCAAACCCGAAGTGCTGGGTGGTAGTGTGCTGCATTTTGTGGTTTCTGCCGTCTTATACGCGCCGATTATTTATTTATCCTTTGAAGCCAATTGGTTTCATGCGCTGATGCTAGGTGCAGCTTTGGCGTTTTCCAGTACCGTGCTGGCAGCCAAAGTGCTGGAAGGCAAACGGGAAATCCGTGCTTTTCACGGCCGGGTGGCGGTTGGTATTTTAATTATGCAGGATTTATTTGCGATGGGCCTGATGAGCTTTTCGCAAGGTGTGGCGCCATCGCCCTGGGCGTTGTTGGTGTTTGCCATCCCGTTGTTAAAACCGCTGTTATTTAAGCTGATGGATTTAACCGGTCACGACGATTTGCAGATTTTGTTTGGTGTATTGCTGGCGGTGGTGCTCGGTGGCGGTGGTTTTCATCTGGTGGGGTTAAGCTCCGAGCTTGGCGCGCTGGTGTTTGGGGCGCTGTTATCCAGCCATTCCAGGGCAGGTGAACTTTCCAAAACACTCTGGGGTTTAAAAGAATTTTTCCTGGTCGGTTTTTTCTTAAATATCGGCCTCGGCGGGTTACCGGATCAACAAGCCTGGATATTCGCGGCATTGATGACGTTGCTGTTGCCGGTGAAAGGCGCGTTGTTTTTTGGTTTATTAATTCTGTTTAAACTACGCGCCCGCAGTGCATTTTTAACCGGTTTGACGCTGACCAACTACAGTGAATTTGCGCTCATCGTCGCCAGCGTGGCGATGCCGCAGTTTTTAATTCCGTTGGCGTTAACAGTGGCTTTGTCCTTTGTGGTGTCGGCACCGCTCAATCGCTATGCCCACCCCTTGTACGAGCGCTGGGCTTCGCGGCTTATTCCGTTTGAACGTAATATTCATCACCCGGATGAACAGCCAGTGTCGCTGGGCGATGCGGAAGTGTTGATTATGGGCATGGGGCGCACCGGTACTGCTGCTTACCAATATCTGCAGCATAAAACTCATCTGGCGGCACTGGATTCGGATCCGGCGCGGGTGATTAAGCATCAGGAACTTGGCAACAATGTGTTTTTTGCCGACGCTGAGGATCAGGTGTTCTGGCACGGTTTGCAGTTAGGCAATCTGAAAGCGGTGCTGCTGTGTATGAGCGATCTGGAAGCCAAACTGATTGCCGCGCGCAAACTGCGTGATGCCGGATTTTTGGGTTTAATCGTGTCGCATAGCATGCATTCAGACGAAGCCGAGGCCATTATTGGCGCCGGTGCCGACCATACGTATCTGACGATGTCAGAAGCGGGTTTGGGTTTAGCCGAGCGGGTACGGCAGCATATTGCTTTGTAACGTTGACGGCTTATTGACTGTTGAAACGATAGCCGACACCGGCTTCCGTTTTTATGAATTGTGGTGTGGCAGGATTATCTTCGATTTTCTGCCGCAGTGTTGCCACGTGCACCCGCACATATTCTGGTCGTCCCTGATACATCTCGCCCCAGACCTGGCGCAAAATCTGGTTATGCGTCAGCACCAAGCCAGCATGACGCAATAACAGCAGCAAAATATCGTATTCGGTTTTGGTCAGATGCAGCGGGACACCGCCTTTGCTGATGTGCCGTTGCACCGGGTCAATCAGTACCTTACCAAACTGCAAGGTTTGCACCGTGCCCTGATGCTGACGCAAAGCCGCACGAATGCGCGCCAGTAGCTCGCCAGCACTAAAAGGCTTAGTGATGTAGTCGTTGGCGCCGGCGTCTAATGCCTGAATTTTGTCCTGCTCTTTGCCACGCGCTGATATCACAATCACCGGCACCGCCGTCCATTGCCGTAACTGTTGCAGCACTTGTTGCCCGTCTAAATCGGCAAGGCCTAAATCCAGCAACACCAAATCAAAGGTTTGACTGCTTAGGATCTGTAAGCCGGTCTGGCCGCTGCCACTACATTGCACATTAAAATTTTGGCTTTGTAATAAGGTCTGCAAAAAACTTTGCACCGCTAAATCGTCTTCGATAATTAAGGCTTGTAAGGTCATGCCTGCCACTCCAACACCGCGGTGACTTCAGTCACAGCAACTTGAGCTGCACCTTGAGCCAACTTCGAAACTGGCAATTGCAATCGGAATTGGCCCTGATGCAATGCCGCCACCGTCTGACAAATTAACGTGCCCAAACCATGACTGCGATCCGGTATTGCCTTATTTTGCGCCGCCAGTGGATGTCTAAGCTGCAGGCTGTATTGGCCAGGCGATGACTGGGTTTGTGCACTCATTTGCAATAAATAAGGCGCCTGGCCATATTTCACCGCGTTTTCCAGCAGATTCGCCAACGCAATTTCTAATAAATCAAGGTTGCCGCAAAGCTGCAGCGTTGCCCCAAGCTGAAAATCAGCCCGCACCATAGTGGTTAAATCGGGCCTTCTGGCGAGCGCCCCGGCAATTAGTTCGTCAGAGCTGAAGCTTGAAAACTGCAGACTGTCGCCACAAAGCTGCGCTTTGCTCAGTTCCAGCACTTTTTCAAAATGTAAATCGAGCAGTTTGCTTTGCTGGTAAATATTGGCCGCTTGCTGCTGCCGCTGCTGCAGTGTCAGCGGGACATCAGTATCGGCCAGCATACTGGACGCGCCCATAATGGTGGCAAGTGGCGTGCGTAAATCGTGGGATAGTGAGCGCAGTAACATGGCGCGGTGTTGTTCCAGTTCCATCTGCAATTGCTGTTGCTGCGCTTGTTGTTGCAGCTGCACACTGCTGGCGATTTGGCTGAGTAGCGACTGTGCAGCATGAATAAGCGGCTGTTGTCGGCGGTAAACATCATGCTGCAGCAGCATCCAGCCGGCGATTTTCGGATGGCCGAGCGGCAAGGCAATGTGAGTGGTATCAGCTGGTGGCGGCGTGGCGTCCGGCGTCAGCGTGACCGTGGTTTTTAATCGACGGGTCAACAATCTTGCAGCATATCGGCACTGCGCCGTCCAGTCACTGCAGGAATTAACGCCTTTGGCCAGCATATACATGGCGCGCATTTGTGACATGGCGAGGCGGGTTTTATGCAGTCGGCGCTGGTTTTGATCCGACAGATAGCTGATAAAAATACCTAAGCTTAACATCACCATAAAACTAATCAGGTTACTGGAGTCGTCGACATGCAAAGTGTAATAAGGCGCGACAAAACACCAGTTCAACAAACCGACACTCAGTACTGTGGTGGCAATCGCCCAGCTTTTGCCAAATTGCTGCGCCATCCAGGCAATCCACAGCAATTGCAGCATGGCGACGTCGGTCGGGCTGATAAAGTCGCGCAGTGGCAACAGCAGCACGGTGATCAGCACCGGAATAACCACAGTGCCCGTCAGTGCCGTTGTTTTGCCTAATTTTTCGCGGGCAAGCCAGGTCATGTAAATAAGGTCATATTAATAACGCCAATAAGAAGGAGTAAACAGAATAAGCAAGGTCAGAATTTCCAGCCGGCCCATTAACATGCCCAGACTTAACCACCATTTCGCACCATCCGGCAAGCTGGAAAAATTGCCGGCCGGGCCAATAATACTGCCAAGACCAGGGCCGACATTCGCTACCGCTGTAGCGGCGCCGGTGACGGCGGTGACCAAATCTAACTCATAAAAGGATAACGCCATCGCCAGAAAGGCGATAGTGGCAAAATAAACAAAACAGAACGCTAGTACCGTGCCAAGTAACTGATCATCCACAGTTTTGTTGCCATATTTTTGCACCCAAACCGCTTTGGGGTGCACCAGTAATTTCATTTGTTTCACCAGCAATAACGCCGCCAGCTGAATACGGAAGATTTTTAAGCCACCAGAAGTCGAACCCGAACAAGCCCCGGCAAAGGTCAGGTAAAAAAACAGCATGATGGCTAAGTTGCCCCACAGCGTATAGTCCTCAGAGGCATAACCACAAGTGGTTATAATGGAAACGATATTAAACAGGCTGTGTGTTAGCGCATCAAACCATGGCCGGTCGTTCTGGTTTACCTGATAAAAGGTCAGCAGCAAGGTAGCCACCAACACAATACTTAAAAACGCCCGTACCTGTGGATCCAGCCATAACGCCTGGCGGTGACCTTTCACCATACTGACAAACAGTACAAAGGGTAGCGCTGCCGCCAACATAAAAAAGCTGCTGATCCAATAAATTTGCGGCATTGACTTATATTGGCCAAAGGAGGCGTCGTAATTGGCGAAACCACCGGTGGCAACGGTCGTCATGGCGTGGGTAATGGCGTCAAAGCCGGTCATGCCTGCGACATAATAACTGAGCATGGTGCAAACACTTAGCACCAGATAAACCAGTGCGATGGCCGTCGATAAGCTGGAGCTGCGTGGCAAGATTTTATCTGAAGTGTCGGAGCTTTCAGTTTTAAACAGGCGCATACCGCCGATTTTTAGTGCTGGCAACACCGCAATCGCCATCACAATAATACCGATACCGCCAATCCAGTTCAGCACTGCGCGCCAAAATAACAGGCCTTTGGGCATCTGATCTAAGCCAGCCAACACTGTCGAGCCGGTGGTGGTCACGGCGGAAACGGTTTCAAACCAGGCGTCGGTAAAGCTGCAATGAGGCACAATCAGCCAAATCGGAATCGATGCGAACAAACAGAGGCTGAGCCAACTTAATGTGGTCAGTAAAAACAACTGCCGGCTTTTCATCTCACTGGCAAACCGGCCTTTGTAGACCAGCGAATAACCAACAATAGCGGTGCCAGTGGCGCTGCTTAAAAACACCCAGAAAATACTTTCCTGATAAAACACCGCCACCAATACGGCGACCATTTTGATGCCAGTCAGCATCAGTAATAAATAACCGAGCACCCGGTAAATTAAAAACCGGCTATGGGTGGCATTAGCAATTTCAGGATAAAAAGTAGTACTCATGGGGAACGTTACGGCAGCAGTAGATATGTAAATGGTACTGTTTGCCGGGGTGGGGGGTTATCAAGATTGTATTAAGATTTTGGATGGGGGATGGGTGGTGACTATGTGGCGTACTCACCGCGTCAGCCGTAGGTCCGATAAGCGCAGCGCCATCGGGCACTGCAACTGTCATCGGGTATGCAATTTATAGCAAATCAACAGCCTAGTTACTGGCCTGGCGCATCAAAAGTTGTTTGATTTCATCTTTTGCATGCAGAATATGGCTGGTCAGTTCGGCGCAGGCGCCTTTGATATCGCGCTTGCGGCACAAATCTAACAACCGTTGATGCTCGGAACTGGCTTTTTGAATGCCGCCGGCCAGTTGTAAATGCATCCGGATATAGCGGTCGGCATTTTTATTCAAATTACCCACAATTTCATAGCTTTGCGGTCGGGTAGCTTTATACAGACAGCTGTGAAATTCAGTATTTAGCGTCGGCCACAAATCGGCATGGTCCGGGCTTTGTAATGCAGCATCAAGCCTAGCCAACGTTTGTTCGGCTTGGTTTAAATCGTTTTCGGTTAAAAGCGGGATCGAACGCGCTAGCAAATCTGCTTCTAATAACGCCCGCAGTTCAAACAATTCGTCAATCAACTCCGGGCTGATTTCGGTGGCGGTGGCGCCTTTATGCGGTTCGAACTTCACCAAACCTTCGGCTTCAAGTTGCAATAATGCTTCGCGGATTGGAATACGGCTGACATTCAGCTGTTCAGCCAAGGCGGCCTGACGCAGCGGTTCACCGGCTTTGATTTGACCGGATAAAATCTGCGAGCGAATTGCTTCGACGACGACCTGGGTTCGGGTTTTAAATTCGAGTGCCATAACTTTCTTGGTTGCCAGTAAATGTAACCAGTGTACTGACTACCAAAAAAAAGGCTAGCCACTGCCAGCCTTTTGTTAAAAATTCACCAGCGACTGCTGGAAAATTCAACACTTTGGCGATGTCTTACTGATCCGGATAATTTTGCTGACACAAAGGCCGCAAAAATCGTTGCAATGCCGCGAGGCCAACTGACGTGGTGCGAAGGTCAGTCGATGCCGGAAACGGCCCGCCATGTTGCATCGCCGGGCACACTTCGACACCGGTTGGCATTTGGCCGACAATCAACCGGCCCGTATGATAAGCCAGTTGCTGCCGCAATTGCTGATGCAGCGGGTTGGCGATATCAAACGCATGCAAGGAGGCACAAAGCTGCCCTGGAAGCGTCGCCACAAATTCCTCAAGTTCGGCCAGCGTGTGATATCTGATCACCAAAGCGCAGGGCCCGAAAATTTCTTCCTGCAATTGTGGTCTTTGCTGAAATTCGTTGAAGCTACAGCTGTAAAGCCTGGCTTGCGCCTGTCGTTCAGAACTTGCACCTGTCGCAATCAAAGCTGCGTGTTCGGCGCGATGCCCGGCGTTGGTCTGGTAACTTTGGTAAATGCCCGGGTGCAATAAACTTTGCGCTGGTATTAGCTTGAAAGCGGCAACTGCGCTTTCGACCAACTGATCGCCGGCACTAGTTTGTGGCACTAACCATAAGCCGGGTTTAGTACACAACTGGCCACCCGAGCCGGTGGTCGAAGCCACCAATTGCTGTGCCAAAGCTGTTGCAGCTTCAGGTGCTAATTCCGGCAACACCAGCTGCGGGTTTAAACTACCAAGTTCAGCATAAAAAGGAATAGGATCAGGTCGTTGATGAATTGATTGACGCAGCGCCATGCCCACCCGCATCGAACCGGTAAAAGCCGCAGCCTTGATTTCAGGCTGCTGCACTAATTGATGGCTGACGCTGTAGGATTTTGCTTGCAGCAAACTCACCACTGCCGCAGGCATGTGGCAAATGCGGATAGCGGTTTCAATCGCCCGCATCACCCATTCACTGGTTGCCGGATGCGCGCTATGCGCTTTGATAATCACCGGGCAACCCGCTGCCAGCGCTGAGGCGGTATCACCACCGGCCACACTAAAGGCCAGTGGGAAATTACTGGCGGCGAATACGGCCACGGGCCCAAGCGGCAATTGTGTCAGGGTTAAACCAGCTTTTGGCGGCACAGTGTGCGGATCTGCTTGCTGCTCACATACCGCAGCTTGCAACGTTGCTTCTAAGTGATTGGCAAACATCTCTAGTTGTAAGCAAGTGCGGTTTAGTTCGCCTTGTAATCGTGCTGGCGGTAACGCAGTTTCAAATGCAGTGATTTGCAGCAGCTCTGTGCTATTTTCCCGTAACTGCGCGCTGATTTGCCGCAAAAATTCCGCACGATCTTTAGCGCTGCGGTGACGGTACTCGAGAAATGCCGCGGCCGCCGCCTGACAGGCTTGTATCACTTCGTCATTCTGACAATCGGCAAAGCGCCAGGGCATTGGCTCAAACGTGGTGGCATTCATTGCCGGGAAAAAATCCGGTACTGCCGCTTGCCATTCGCCCGCCAGATAATGCTGGCCGGTTTGGTTTTTAAACAAAGGGTGCGCTTGAAATAATGGTTGAGTAGGGTGCATGTTAAATTACCTGAAAGCCATAAGCATAAGGGTCGTTGTCATCGACAGTGATTTGATTGGCGCCAAACACCCGTGCCCAACCTTCGATACCGGGCAATATCGCCGGCATGCCGGCCACTTCGGTGATACCTTCAATGGTGCCGGTAAATTGGCTGCCAATAAAACTTTCGTGTACAAACTTGTCGCCAGGCGCTAATAAACCTTTGGCATATAACTGCGCCATGCGTGCGGACGTGCCGGTGCCACATGGCGAGCGGTCAATCGCTTTGTCGCCGTAAAACACTGCATTGGCAGCGCTGGAAGTGTGGTGTTTTGGCGCGCCAGTCCAGAGTAAATGGGACAAGCCACGCACTTTATTGTCCAGTGGATGCACACAATCGATGACTTTACGGGCAGCGTCGCGCACTTGTGGGCTCCAGCGCAAAAGTTCAGCGGCACTGTGTTGGTCGACGCCTTTAAACTTGCCCTGCGGTTCAATAATGCCATAGAAATTACCGCCATAAGCGATGTCCATTTTCAGTAAGCCGAGTTCCGGCGCTTCAAACTCAACATCCTTGGCATATAAAAATGACGGAATATTAAAAATCTTTACCGCTGTGACTTTATCGCCTTGCTGCTGATATTCCACCTGTAACTGGCCGGCGGGAACGTCGATAATCAGCTTGCCTGCGGTTTTTGGTTTGACTAAACCCGCTTCCAGCGCAGCGGTGACAGTTCCGATGGTGCCATGGCCGCACATCGGCAGGCAGCCGGAGGTTTCAATAAATAAAATCGAAAAATCCGCATTGTCGGAGCAGGGTGGATACAAAAAGGATCCCGACATCATGTCGTGACCACGCGGTTCGAACATCAGTGCCTGACGGATCCAGTCAAAACGCTCGATAAAATCCAGTCTTTTTTCACCCATGCTGTTGCCGCGAAGTGTTGGATGACCTGAAGTGACCAGCCGCACCGGATTACCACAGGTGTGGGCGTCGATACAAAAAAAAGTGCCTTGTTTCATATCACTGCTCCTTATGTTTAGCCTTGGTTAAAAGCCAAATTATTGATTTGGCAAGGACGCCCGCGAGCGCTATCCGGGCGTCTATTGTTTTTTTATGTTAAAACTTACAGACTGAATTTACGCAGATCCGGGCGGGTCGCCATCGCTTCAGCGAATAAAGTCTCTACCCGTTGCCGCTCCTGACCACTTAATGGCAGCCGCGGGGCTCGCACTGTCTCTGATCCCCGACCAGCCAATTGCTCAGCGAGCTTGATGCACTGCACCAAAGTCGGAATGGTATCGAGGCGCAGCAGTGGTAAAAACCAACGCCAAATGCTGAGCGCTTCCGCGTAACGGCCTTGTTTTGCCAGGTTGTATATCGCCACTGATTCTTGCGGAAACACGTTGGTTAAACCAGAAATCCAGCCGGTCGCGCCAAGCATCAGGCTTTCCAGTGCAATATCGTCAACGCCGCTGAACACGGTAAAACGGTCGCCAAAGCGGTTGTACAACTCGCTGATGCGACGGGTGTCTTCGGTTGATTCTTTCACTGCCACGATATTTGGCTGTTCGGCCAAAATCGCCATGCTATCCAGTGAAATATCCACGCTATACGACACCGGATTGTTATAGACCATTACCGGTAACGCGGTGTTTTTCGCCACTTGCAGCAGGTGATGAATGGCTTCATGCGGCTGCGATTTATACACCATGCCCGGTAACACCATCAGGCCGTCGATGCCAATTTGTTCAGCATCTTTCGCATAACTGGTGGCGAGCGCCGTGGTGGTTTCGGCAACACCGGAAATTAACGGCACCCGGCCTTTCACCACTTCTTTAGCTGCGCTCAGCACCTGACGTTTTTCGGTCGCAGATAACGAACAGTTTTCGCCCACGGTGCCGCAGACAATAATGCCGTGTACACCTTCATTGATTAGCCGATCTAACATCTGCTGACTAGCGTCTAAATCCAGTGATTGATCTGAATGAAACTGCGTGCTGACCGCCGGATAAACACCTTGCCAATTGACTTTCATTTAATACTCCTTAGATTGCGATTATGCGTTGTGCTCGTTGCAACTTACTGGCATGCTAAGCCATCTGAAGATTGTATACAATATCCAATTTGGTGAAATATGCAGATTAATCGCAAAATCGTGACTGGACAGAGCAGTACACAAATGGACGCAGGCCGCACCGGGAGTGCTAACAAAGCAGCAACCGTGGTGATTGGCGCTGGTGTCATCGGGTTGGTGACGGCGTGCCGATTACAGCAACAAGGTCAGCAGGTGTTGTTGCTCGACGCCCATGGCGTAGGGGCAGGTTGTTCTTTTGGTAATGCCGGTCATTTGGCCACTGAGCAAGTGTTTCCGCTGGCCGACGCGGCATTATTACCAAAATTACCAGGCTTTTTGCTTGATCCACTTGGCCCTTTAGCCATTCGTCCTGGCTATTTTTGGCGGGCGTTGCCGTTTTTTTATCACTTCTTGCGGCAAATGTTCAAAGCACCAAGGCAGGCGAATACCGCGGCATTAAAGGTGTTATTAAATGATGCCATTCCGGCCTGGCAACGGCTGGCCACAGATGCAAACTGCAGTGACTTGCTGCGTTATCAGGGCAGTTTGCTGGTGTTTGAACACAGTAGCCTGGAAGAAGTGGAGCAGGTCGCACAAAGTTATCGCGCGCAGGGCGTCGCTTTAGAAATTTTGACGCAACAGCAGCTGCAGCAACATTATCCAGGGCTTTCTGGCAGTATCCAATCTGCCATTTTGTTTACCGAAGTCGGCCATACGCTGTCGCCTTCGCTGTTAAATCAGCGGTTGTATGCTTGGTTTTTAACGATGGGTGGGCGCTTTGAACAACAAAAAGTGTTGGCGATTGAATCGTCGGAAGCGTCATCACTGCAATTAACCTTAACAACAAAACAGATCTCAGCGAACACTGTGGTGCTGTGCACCGGCGCTTATAGCAATGAGCTGTTAAAACCACTGGGCTACCGGCTGCCGCTGGAAGCCGAGCGCGGTTATCATCTGATGACCAGTCCGCCGTCGATGCCTGCCATTCCGGTTGCTTCTTTTGATCGAAAAATGATTATGACGCCGATGCAACATGGTTTGCGCTTAGCTGGCACCGTCGAATTTGCCGGATTAAACGCGAGCGATAACTGGCAACGGGCAAGGTTGCTGCGGCGTCACGGTGAAGCCTTATGGCCGGAACTTGCGGGTTCAATGAGCCAGGTGGGTCCGGAAGCTTGTTGGTCTGGATTGCGGCCGACTCTCGCTGATTCATTACCAGTGATTAGCCAAAGCCAGCTGCCAGGGCTGTGGTTGCATTTTGGTCATCAACATCTTGGATTGACGCTGGCGGCAGTCAGCACCGAGTTGTTACTCCAATCCATGCAAGGAGATGCCGCAGCGATCCACAAGACATTGCCTTATCGGGTGAGCCGGTTTTAGTCAACGACTTCAATTGCTGTTTTTGACATCGGTTTTTCAAAAAAAGCGGCCATCAACGACTTCAAAAGTGTCAGAATAATTTACAGTGGTGTTAGGGAAAGAGTGAAGTTATGTAGTTCCTTTTATTGCAACGCCACGAGCTGCCAGCGTCGTGGCCTGCCTCACCATTTCCAGTAAATTAAGGCATTGATTTTGCTTAACGTTCAGACTTTTGTCAGCGTTGTCATGCGCCCAGGTGCAGACCGTTGGCCCATCACGTACCATCGGGTGTTGTTGAGCGCATTCTTCTCAGGTTGCGACCCGATTGCGACAAAGGATTAAGTCGGAAAACTATGCAAATCAAAGCGATGTTGCTACTGGTATTGATGTTATTTAGCTCAGCTGCGTTGTGGCGCATTTCCAGCCTGACTGACTTCCAATTATTCGGTACTTTAATCCATCGGGTTGATACCGCTGAACCTCTGATCGCTTTAACCTTCGATGATGGCCCAACGCCCGGAAAAACTGAACAAATTCTGCAAGTTCTGACGGAGCAAAATATTCCGGCAACATTTTTTCTGACCGGCGCAGAAATCGCCGCTAATCCTCATTTACTCGACAAAATTCTCGCGGCTGGTCATCAGGTTGGTAATCATAGTTACAGTCATCAGCGGATGTTATTTAAAACCCCGGGTTTTATTGCCCGTGAAATTGAACAAACGGACGCTTTGCTCAAAGCTGGTGGTGCGCCGGAACCTTATTATTTTCGTCCACCATATGGTAAAAAACTGTACGGTTTGCCGCGATATCTGGCAAAACATCAGCGGGTTGCTGTAACCTGGGATATCGCGCCGGAGAATTTTCCGCAATTAACCCATGATCCTAAGTTGCTGGCCGACTACACAGTTTCACAAGCAAAGGCGGGCTCAATCATTTTATTGCATGTCATGTATGACAGCCGGGCAGCAACGCTACAGGCGGTACCGGCCATTATTCGTGGTCTTAAAGCCAAAGGTTTCCGGTTTGTTACTGTTGCAGAGCTGATTAGTCAGCAACAGACTGCTGAGATGACCCGAGCGGTTAATCCAACTGACCTGTCGCCAGCAGAATATCCGGCTGCTGCAAAAGACTAATTTCAATACAAATTTTAAGTGCCGCCACCACTAAATCTGTGCTCATACTGGCACTTTGCAGTCGGGCTGCCTGTGCTGGGCTATACGGAATATGAATAAAACCCGCCCGCACCTGGGGTGTTGCAGCTAACGCGTGCATCAACCCATAAAACAGGTGATTACAGACAAAGGTACCAGCGCTGAATGAGACTTCAGCCGGAATGCCGTTTGAGCGTAACTGCGCCACCAAATGTTTTAGCGGTAAGTTGCTGAAATAGGCCGCCGGTCCATCATCCGCGGTCGCTGTTGCCAACGGTTGCTGCCCCAGATTATCGGCAATCCGCGCATCGTTGTAATTAATCGCCACTTTTTCCAGACTAAAACAAGTTCTACCGCCTGCTTGACCGATAGCCAATACCAGCACCGGATCCAATGTCGCTAATTGCGTTTTTAGCACCGTTATACTTTTATCGAAGACACAGGGCAGTTGTAATGCCCGCACTATCGTTTCGTTGTCCGGTTGCCAACCATCCAGTTGCTGTACTGCGTCCCAGGACGGATTGCTGGTTTCACCGCCAAAAGGCTCAAAACCGGTGACAAGGATTGTTCGCATGCTGTTTTCCTGCTTTTCTTGGGGTGGCGATATCGGTGACAGCTCTTTGCTAAAAACCTAAAACGCCAAAAAATACAGCAGAAAAATATTGCAAATCAGCAATATAACCGCAGTTGGAGTTTGTGCTTTAATCACCGCATGTTGATCTTTCAGCTCCAGTAACGCCGCTGGCACCATATTAAAATTCGCCGCCATTGGCGTCATCAAAGTACCGCAATAACCGCAGAACATGCCGATTGCGGCCATCACTGCCGGGTTGGCGCCATGCTGCATGATCAAGACCGGTATGCCGATACCGGCAGTGATCACCGGAAAAGCGGCGAAGGCATTGCCCATAATCATCGTAAACAATGCCATGGCGATGGCATAAGTGGCGACCGCGATGAGTTTATGATCAACCGCCAGATAAGTTTCGGTAAGTACGGCAACCGCCTGACCAACACCGGCATTGTTAAATAACAGTCCAAGCGTTGCCAGTAACTGTGGCAACAAGACTGCCCAGCCCATGGCTTCAAGTAAACGTTTGGCTTCGATACCGCCTTGAACCGGGCTTTCCCGGGTGAGCCAGCAAGCGGCGATAAAAGCTACTACACAAGCAAGCCCAAGGCTGACCAAAGTCAGATTTTTTGGATCCAGTAAGCGCCAACTGTCGTTACCAACTGGGCCTAACACCAGCACGCCAACGACGGTGATGATTGGAATAAGTAGCGCTGGCAAAAAGATTTTTTTACCAATCCGTTGTAGCGACTGTTGCAACTGCTCCGGCGCTAACATTTTCGGCACAGCGCTACTGAGCGCACCAAAACCGGCCAGCAGCGCCAGTAATACCACCATCAAGCCAACCACTTCATGCGGCAGGTAATCGCCAATTAAAAATACCAAGGCGTAGCAGCCCCAGAATGAAGCAGAGGCAAAACGTCTGGGCTGGTCTTTATTGAGCAGGGTTAAAACCGCTGTCCAGAGTAAAATAAGCCCGACCAGGATGTATAAAAAAGATAAGGAAATCATACTTGATCTCCCGAAGTTGTGGCTGGGGCGACTGCAGATGTTGGCGAATTCCCCTCGACACCGGCAGCTTGTGCCTGCAACCGGCGTAACATCAGATCCATTTGCCGTAACCGATAAGCATGAATAGCAAAGGCGCACAACGCGGTCGGAATGCCCCACAACGCGATATGTAGCGGATCGGTTTCAATGCCCGATTCACGCAAAAAGGTGTGCATCAGTACGATAGCGCCAAAAGCGACAAAAATATCTTCGCCAAAAAACAACCCGATGTTGTCTGTCGCTGCCGCCATTGCTTTGACTTTTTCCCGAATGCGCTCAGGAATGCTTGGCCAGCGCTGCTCAGCTAACGCTTCCGCCATCGGCGCTAATAAGGGCCGTACCATTTGCGGATGGCCGCCCAAACTGGTCAATCCTAAAGCTGCGGTACTTTCCCGCGCCGCCAGATACACCGTCAGCAGCCTGCCAACTGTGGCGCCTTTAAGGTTCTTAATAAAATTCTGTGCTTGTTGTTTGAGGCCATGGCGCTCGGCCAGGCCAATCACCGCCAGTGGCAATAACAAAATCACCGGTAAGGTACGGGTTTTTAAAAAACCTTCCCCCAGCTGTGCCAAAATTTCGCGAATGGGCATTAAGGCCGCAAGACCGGTGATAATGCCGGCGACCAACACCACTAACACCGGATTGAATTTGAGTAAAAAGCCCAGCATCACCACGCCGATGCCAAGTAATGGCCATAAATTTACAACGTCCATGGAGCCTCTGCAGAAAATGAATGGATGGTTTTTGCTTGGATGGCAATGTTCTGTTGCACCAGTGCTTGATGCAACTGTTGCGCTAAAATCACCGCTTCAGGACTATCGCCATGCAAACACAAACTGTCGGCTTGCAAAGTAAGCAAATCGCCATTGTTCGCCCGCAACTGGTGTTGTTGCACCAATAACAAACTTTGCGAAATGGCGGCGCTGGTATTTAACAAGGCGCCTGGTTGCGTACGCGAAACTAGTTGGCCATTAGGCTGATAACCGCGGTCGGCAAAGGCTTCGGCAATCACCGGCAGTTGTTGCTGCACGGCCGTTAAATGCAGCGGGCTTTGCGCCAGCGTCATCAACGGCAACTTATAGTTGCGGCAAAGTTCCAGCAATAAAGCGCCGATTTGCACATCCTGAGCCGCCACATTGTAAAGTGCGCCATGGGCTTTGATATGACGTACCGTGACGCCTTCGTCAGTTGCCAATTGCACGAAATAATCCAGTTGCTGCGTGAGGCTAGCTTGTAAGTCAGGCAAAGCGATGTCGATGGCCAACCGGCCAAAATTTTGCCGATCCGGATAAGAAGGGTGGGCGCCGACTGCAACCTGATGTTTTTTACATAACCGTAGTGCCTGTCGAATTTCGGTTTCGGAACCGGCATGCGCGCCACAGCTGATATTGGCCGACGATAGCCACGGCACAATAGCGCCGTCGTCAAAACCTTCGCCGATATCGGCATTTAAATCGATTTTTATCGCATGTAGCATTTCAGGGGGCATCTCTGGCGGCATTCAACGACATCGCTTCAATAATTAGATGGCAAAAAGTTGCTTGCACCATATCAGCTTGAAACCAGCCTGCAAAGCTGGTTTGACCGCTGTGGTTTTGCGGCAATTTGCGGCCAATCCAATAGATTCGGTACACTGCGCCTTTACTAACAAGGACGAAGAATCAACATGCACCATCACCCATCGGCAGCAAAAACAGCGAACACCATTAACATCAGACCCGCAGCATTAGCTGATCTTGCCGCTGTTGCCGTGCTGGAACAGCAGGTATTTGAAACCGCAGTGTACCCCGATTTCTTTTTCCGGCAGGCGCATGATTTATGGCCGGATTTTCTGTTATTGGCCTGGCAGGGGACAAAGCTACTTGGTTATTTACTGGTGGCACCCGGCCAACAAGGTATTGCTAGTCTGGGCATTTTGTCGCTGGCGGTATCCGAACAAAGTCGTGGTTTAGGGGTTGGGCAGGCGTTGCTGTCGCATTTGCTGCAACATTGTCCAACCCAAACCAGACAACTGTGGCTGACCGTCGCACCCGATAATCTGCCCGCGTTACATCTGTATAAAAAATCGGGATTCGTGGAACAAAATTATAGTGAAGATTACTACGGTAAAGGCGAGCCACGTTGGCTGCTGGTGAAGCATCTTTAGTCTGAGATCCCGAGCAAATTCTGGCACAAAATTCTATAAAAACAGGGCGCTAAGCCGCGCCAATGCTGGATTTAAACAAATGCTCGACGTCATCGAAAACCCTCGCTATAATGCCGCGTCCTATTAAACAATGGATCTGGTTGGCTAGTGCTGAGTAAGCGAAACATGCCAGATTTAAGCATGATGGCGTAAACCCCACGCCCGTTTTTGATTTTGAGGTAACAAGATGCAAGTTTCTGTTGAAACCACCCAGGGTTTAGAGCGCCGTATCAATATCACGGTTCCAGCCGCTGCAATCAGCACTGAAGTAGAAAAAGAACTCCGCCAAATTGCAAAAAATCGTCGTATCGACGGTTTCCGTCCAGGCAAAGCGCCTGTTGGCATGATCAAAAAAATGTTTGGTCTGTCCGTACTGCAAGACGTGGCATCACGTCAGATGCAAAACCATTTTTATCAAGCAATCATTGCCAACAAACTGACACCAGCTGGCGCGCCAACTTTTGCTCCAGGCCAATTGGCTGAAGGCAAAGATCTGGAATTTTCTGCCACTTTCGAAGTGTATCCAGAAGTTGAACTGAACGGTTTGGCCAAAGTTGAAGTCAACAAGCCAACCGTTGAAATTTCAGCAGACGACATGGCCAAAATGATCGAAACGCTGCGTAAGCAACACGCCACTTGGGCAGCTTCAGATAAAGCATCTGCTGCTGGCGACCGCGTCAAGATGGACTTCGTCGGTTCAATCGATGGCGAAGAATTCGAAGGCGGCAAAGCTGAAGGTTTCAGCCTGGACTTAGGTCAAGGCCGGATGATCCCAGGTTTTGAAGATGGCATCATCGGCAAAAAAGCGGGCGAGCAGTTCACGATTGACGTGACTTTCCCAGCTGAATACCACGCTGAAAACTTAAAAGGCAAAGCGGCTCAGTTCGCTATCACGTTGCAGTCTGTTGAGACGCAAGTGCTGCCAGAAGTGAATGAAGAATTCGTAAAACTGTTTGGTTTAGCTGAAACCACGGTTGAAGCATTGCACGCAGAAGTACGTAAAAATATGGAACGCGAACTGAACCAAGCCATCAAAGGCAAGGTAAAAGAGCAAGTGATCAAAGGCTTACTGGCTAATCACGAGCTGGACGTACCACAAGCGCTGATCGAAAGCGAAGTTGACGTATTACGACGTCAAGCGCTGCAGCGTTTTGGTAACAACGTTGACGCGAAAAACCTGCCAGAACTGCCAGCGGCATTATTCGCTGATCAGGCACGTGATCGCGTGAAAGTAGGCCTGTTGTTAGGTGAAGTAATCAAAACCAACAACCTGCAAGTTGACGACAGCCGCGTTCAGGCGTTAATCGCCACTATCGCTTCAGCTTATGAAGATCCACAAGAAGTGGTGCAGTACTACAACAGCAACAAAGAGCTGTTACAGGGTATGCGCAACGTGGCTTTAGAAGAACAGGCGATTGACCTGGTACTGGCTCAGGCGAAAGTGACTGACCAACCTGCAAAATTTGACGAAATTATGAATCCACAAGCAGCCAACTAACATTGACTTTGTTTAGTTAGACGGTTTTAATGGCTCGGGCAGCAGTGTTCGGGCCATTTTATTTTCTGCCGCATTTTTCCAGGGGATCCAGCTAATGGTGTTAAACCAAAATATGAATGAATTAGTGAATGCATTAGTACCAATCGTGATCGAGCAAACGGCAAAAGGTGAGCGCTCATTTGATATTTACTCACGTTTACTGAAAGAGCGGGTAATTTTCCTGACCGGCCAGGTTGAAGATCACATGGCCAACTTAATTGTGGCGCAGTTGCTGTTCCTGGAATCTGAAAATCCGGAAAAAGACATCTACATTTATATCAATTCTCCTGGTGGTTCTGTCACCGCCGGCCTCGCCATTTACGACACTATGCGCTATATCAAATGTGATATCGCCACCGTGTGTGTTGGACAAGCTGCCAGTATGGGTGCTTTCCTGTTATCTGGTGGTACCAAAGGCAAACGTTATTGTCTGCCCAATGCCAGGGTCATGATCCACCAACCATTAGGTGGTTTCCAGGGCCAGGCCACTGATTTTGAAATCCATGCCCGCGAAATTCTGACCATCAAGGAAAAATTAAATCGCCTGATGGCCGAGCACACCGGCAAAACTTACGAAGAGATTGTCAAAGGCACAGAGCGCGATAATTTTTTAAGTGCGCAACAAGCCTTGGAATATGGCCTGGTCGACACCATCTTTGTTAAAAGCGAAGCGAAGTAACTTTTGACCGGTGTTATTCGGTAAGTTTGCAAAAAAGCGCATCTGGTAAACTGTTATACTGGGTGTTGCTTCACAATTGAATTGGCGATGGCCGGAAGGAAACGACCGTTGCAACGTGAAAGAGGTAGTTCCATGTCTGATCACCGCACCGACGGCGACAAAAGCAGCAAACTGTTGTATTGCTCATTTTGTGGCAAATCACAGCACGAAGTGCGTAAGTTGATCGCAGGTCCACAGGTGTATATTTGTGATGAATGCGTTGACCTGTGCAACGACATTATCCGTGAAGAAATCAAAGACATTTCGCCAAAACGTGATGGTAATAAATTGCCAACACCCCGCGAAATCCGCACTCACCTGGATGACTATGTCATTGGTCAGGAGCATGCGAAAAAAGTACTGGCGGTTGCCGTGTACAACCATTATAAACGGTTACGCACCAGCACCCACAAACAAGATGTTGAACTGGGCAAAAGTAACATTTTGCTGATTGGTCCTACCGGCAGTGGTAAAACTTTGCTGGCGGAAACATTGGCCCGGTTGCTCGATGTGCCATTCACCATGGCTGACGCCACCACCTTAACCGAAGCCGGTTATGTCGGTGAAGACGTTGAAAACATCATTCAGAAGTTGCTGCAAAAGTGCGACTACGATGTCGAAAAAGCTCAACGTGGTATTGTCTACATCGATGAGATTGACAAAATTTCCCGTAAATCAGAAAACCCATCCATCACCCGTGACGTGTCAGGTGAAGGTGTACAGCAAGCGCTGCTTAAACTGATTGAAGGCACCATTGCGTCTGTTCCGCCGCAAGGTGGACGTAAACACCCGCAACAGGAATTCCTGCAGGTGGATACCTCGAAAATTCTGTTTATCTGTGGTGGCGCTTTTGCTGGCCTGGATAAAATTATCGAGCAGCGCAGTGCTAAAGGCTCTAGCATCGGGTTTGGTGCTGAAGTAAAAAGCAAAGAATCAAACCGTTCTTTGACCGAAAGTTTCCGCGATGTCGAGCCAGAAGATTTGGTGAAGTTTGGTTTAATTCCGGAATTTATCGGCCGTTTACCAGTGCTTGCCACTTTGACCGAGCTGGATTTAGCCGCGTTAATGCAAATTTTAAGTCAGCCGAAAAATGCGCTGGTAAAACAATTTGCCGCGTTATTCCAGATGGAAGACGTTGAACTTGAGTTCCGCGAAGATGCGCTTAAAGCCATCGCCCAAAAAGCGATGGAACGCAAAACCGGTGCCCGTGGTCTACGGTCAATCCTCGAAGGTGTGTTGCTTGATACCATGTACGAGCTGCCATCAATGCAGGACGTGAGTAAAGTGGTGATTGACGAAACCGTTATTCGTGGTGAGTCGCAGCCCATCCTGATTTACGAAAATCCGGAAAAAGCGGTGGCGGAATCGCACTAAACCAGATAAAAAGGAGCTTCGGCTCCTTTTTTGATCGTCTTGCTTTTAAACCGAGCCTAATGTTTTGCCAGCATTTTTTCAGCAGGTGCATTGAAGTGACCGATCCTGACCCCATATACTCAGATAATCACGCCTGCAGTAACTAATTCGAGAGAAATTGAATGACAGAAGCAACAGTCGAACGTTTGCATATGCCGGTTCTGGCATTACGCGATGTTGTCGTCTATCCCCACATGGTGATCCCATTGTTTGTCGGGCGGGCGAAATCTATTAAATGCCTTGATGCTGCGATGGACAACGAAAAGCAAATTTTCTTAGTCGCGCAAAAAGACGCTACGCTGGACGATCCGGCCGAAGCTGATTTATATCGGGTCGGTACTGTCGCTACTATTCTGCAGCTGCTAAAGCTGCCTGACGGCACCGTCAAAGTGCTGGTTGAAGGTGGTCGGCGGGCGAAGCTGGTCAACTTCACCGAAACAGACGAGCTGTTTATGGCGAATGTCGAAGTGGTCACCTCACCAGAAATGGATAGTCGTGAGCAGGAAGTGTTTTTGCGCTCGGCAGTCGGTCAGTTTGAAGGTTACATTAAGCTCAACAAAAAAATTCCGCCGGAAGTTTTAACCGCGCTTTCAGGCATTGATGACGCTGCTCGCCTCGCGGATACCATGGCCGCGCATATGCCGCTAAAAATTGACGACAAGCAAAAAGTGCTGGAAATCATCGATGTCACCGAGCGCCTTGAATTCCTGATGGCGATGATGGAAAGCGAAATCGACATCCTGCAGGTTGAGCGTCGAATTCGTGGCCGTGTCAAAAAGCAAATGGAAAAAAGCCAGCGTGAGTATTATCTCAACGAGCAGATGAAAGCCATTCAGCGCGAACTGGGTGAACTGGACGACGCGCCGGACGAATTTGAAGCCATCAATCGCAAAATTGAAGCGGCGCAGATGCCGGAAGAAGCCAAAACCAAAGCTTCGGCTGAGCTTAGCAAATTAAAAATGATGTCACCGATGTCGGCAGAAGCGACCGTCGTGCGCTCGTACATCGACTGGTTGACGCAGGTGCCTTGGAAACAACGCTCTAAGGTGAAGAAAAATCTGGCGCTGGCCGAAGAAATCCTGAATTCAGACCATTATGGTCTCGATAAAGTCAAAGAACGGATCCTTGAGTATCTTGCGGTGCAACAGCGCGTCAATAAACTCAAAGGCCCGATTTTATGTTTAGTCGGCCCGCCAGGCGTGGGTAAAACGTCGTTAGGGCAATCTGTTGCGAAAGCGACTGGCCGTAAATATGTACGGATGGCGTTAGGTGGCGTGCGCGATGAAGCAGAAATCCGTGGTCATCGCCGGACTTATATCGGTTCGATGCCAGGCAAAATCATCCAGAAGATGGCTAAAGTTGGCGTGCGTAACCCGCTGTTTTTACTTGATGAAATCGACAAGATGGCATCAGATTTCCGTGGCGACCCGGCAGCAGCTTTGTTAGAAGTGCTGGATCCGGAACAGAATTCAGCCTTTAGCGATCACTATCTGGAAGTGGATTACGACTTATCGGATGTGATGTTTTTCGCCACCAGTAACAGTCTGAATATTCCGGACGCGTTGTTAGACCGGATGGAAGTGATTCGGCTCGCTGGTTACACCGAAGATGAAAAGCTTAATATCGCCAAACAACATTTGATTAATAAACAAATTGAACGCAATGGTTTGAAAAAAGGCGAAATCAGTATTGAAGACAGCGCCATCGTTGGCATTATCCGCTATTACACGCGGGAAGCCGGGGTGCGTAGTTTAGAGCGCGAAATTTCGAAACTTTGCCGTAAAGCTGTGAAGAAAATTCTACTTGATACCAAATTAAAAACCGTACTGATTAACCAGAGTAATCTGGAAGAGTTTTTAGGCGTGCAACGCTTTGACTACGGTAAAGCAGAAGACAGCAACCGCATCGGTCAGGTGACAGGCTTGGCCTGGACTTCAGTCGGCGGTGATTTGCTGACGATTGAAGCGGCTGCAGTGGTTGGCAAAGGCAAATTAACCCACACCGGCTCGCTCGGTGATGTGATGAAAGAGTCGATTCAGGCGGCGATGACGGTGGTGCGAAGCCGCGCTGAGACGTTGCGTATCAATGAAGAATTTTATGAAAAACGAGATATCCACATTCACGTGCCGGAAGGTGCCACGCCAAAAGACGGCCCAAGCGCCGGTATTGCGATGGTGACGGCGTTGGTCTCGGCATTAACCGGTAATCCGGTGCGCGCTGATGTGGCAATGACCGGTGAAATCACCTTACGTGGTGAAGTATTACCGATTGGCGGTTTGAAGGAAAAATTACTGGCAGCCCATCGTGGTGGCATCAAACGGGTGTTGATCCCGCATGATAACGTCCGTGATTTAAAAGACATTCCGGATAACGTCAAAGGTGATATCGAAATTTGTCCGGTGCAGTGGATTGATCAAGTGCTTGAATTCGCTCTACAAGAGCCGCCGACCGGTATGTCTGTGGTAAATGTGGAAAAAAGCAGCGTAAAAGCAAAAAAAACCGAAAAAAATGTGGTTTAGGGGCTTTTCAATTACGCAGGCTGTGCTAATTTAGGGGCAGTTTCGTTGCAGCCCTTGTGCGACAAGGGTTAGCGAGACGCAAGGAAATTTCAGAGTCCATTGTATTTGTGCTTGCAAGCGTTTCGGATGCTTGATATAACAATGCCGACATTATAAAAATGTACATACAATTTGGTTGTAGAAAATAATAACAATTGAAGGGGATGATATTGTGAACAAGTCTCAACTTATCGACAAAATTGCTGCTGGTGCAGACATTTCTAAAGCGGCAGCGGGTCGTTCTCTTGACGCGTTCATCGAAGCCGTTACTGAAGCTTTAAAAGAAGGTGATTCAGTTGCACTGGTTGGTTTTGGTACTTTCGCAGTACGTGAGCGCGCAGCCCGTACTGGCCGTAACCCACAAACTGGTGAAACAATCCAAATCGCTTCTGCGAAGATCCCTTCGTTCAAGCCAGGTAAAGCGTTAAAAGACAGCGTAAACTAAACTTGAAAACTGTGCCGGCGCGCTGGTGCAGTCTCAAAGCTTAAAAAGAATTCTGGTTGACCCGGGTCAATCAACACTGCTGATTCAGTTCTACTGAACAGCAAGTAGCAAGAGTTCCGTTACAGCTTCTATAAGAAAGGCGCATCTGTTAAGATGCGCTTTTTTTTTAAGCCAGCATTTTGCCGTTATAAGAGATGAAGCAAGCATGTTAGAAAAGATCAGAGAAGGTTCAAAAGGGATAGTCGCTCAGGTCATTCTGGGTCTGGTAATCCTTACATTCGCCGTATCCGGCGTTAGCAGCTACTTTGGCAATACCGGCGATCAAGCTGTTGCGGTGGTCAATGGTGAAGAAATCAGCCGGACTAAGTTTGAAGAAAGTCTTCAGACCGAACGTGGCCGAATGGAGCAGCAATTTGGCGAGATGTTTGCCACACTGGCCGCAGATCCACAATATATGAACAACTTCCGCAATTCAGTGCTGGAGCGCTTAATCGGCGAGACGCTGATTAAACAACAAAGCGAGACACTAGGTCTGCAAATTAGCGATGACTTGCTGATCCAAACAATCACCCAAATGCAGGAATTCCAGCTGGACGGTACTTTTAACAATGACCGTTACCTGGCTTTATTACGTCAAAATAACTTAACCCCGAATAAATTCCGCGACATATTGCGTGAGCAGTTTGTGCGTAATCAATTTATGGTTGGTGTTGCCGGTTCAGAATTTGCCCTGCCAGGCGAAATGCGTAGTTTGATGTCGCTGCAGCAACAAAACCGTGATATCGAATATACAGTGCTAAAAGCGGCCGATTTCGCTGCAGTAGTTGAAGTGACCGATGAAAAACTGAATGAGCATTACCAGTTAAATCAAAACAGCTACGCGACACCAGAACAAGTGTCTGTGCAGTATGTTGAGCTTAAAGGTGCCGATTTAGCCAGCACCATTCAAGTGACTGATGCTGATGTTGAAGCTTATTATCAAGCACAGTCGGCCCGTTATTCGACCGAAGAGCGTCGCCGGGTATCGCACATTCTGCTCGAAGCAGCAGAAGACGATAAAGCAGTTGCAGCCAAAGCGGAAGAGCTGTTAAAGCAGCTGCAGCAAGGTGCTGATTTCGCAGCACTTGCTAAACAACATTCTGCGGATACGGTTTCTGCAGAAAATGGCGGTGATTTGGATTTTATTACCAAAGATGTGATGGAACCGGAATTTGAAAACGCGGTGTATGCCCTGGCAAAAGCAGGTGACGTATCCGGTGTGGTTAAAACTTCATTTGGTTACCATTTGATTAAACTGACCGAAATTGAAGCTGGTACGGTAAAACCACTCGCTGATGTTCGTGCCGCAATTACGGCAACTGTACAACAGGAAAAAGCCGCTGAGCAATTTGCTGATCTACAGCAAAAATTGGCCGAAGTGAGTTTTGAAATTGCCGACAATTTAGAAGAAGCTGCCACCGCCGTAAATGGTACTGTGAAAGAACTCTCACTGTTCTCGCGTGAAACCGCTGTTGCACCTTTTACCGTGCCGAAGTTTCTGGATACGGTGTTTAATGCCGAATTTATCAGTGCTGGCACCAACAGTGAAGTGATTGAACTGGCACCACAACACGTGGTCGTCGTGCGCTTAGTTGAACATTTACCAGCTAAAGTAAAAAGCCTGGAAGAAGTGAAAGCTCAGGTGCAGGCAGCAGTGATTGCTAAAGAAAGTAATACTCTGGCGACAGCCAAAGCCGATGCATTATTAGCGCAATTTAACGAAGGGAAAGATATCCGTGCGTTAATTGCCGCTGAAAAGCTGACGTTGCAAGTCGCAGCTGCCACACCACGCTTTGGTGGTGCTATGGATGCAGAAATCAGAACCAAAGCCTTTGAACTGCCAAAACCAATTCCGACCAAACCAATTTCCGCCGGCACTGCCGCGCTGGCATCTGGTGATGTTTCGCTGGTATTAGTGACCAAGGTGACAGAGGTACCATCCACTGCCGAGCCTGCAGCTGCAGAACTTGAACAGTTTGCTCAGCAAATGGGGCAGCAGCATTTTGCCGCGGTCCAGGATGCATTAAAGCAACGGGCTGAAATTGTCCGCAACCTGCCGGCAATGACTAGTCAGGATCTGTAATTCTGAATTGTATTAAAGCGTAGATTGCATAAAAACCCCGCCAATTGGCGGGGTTTTGTTTTTATAGCGAAGAAGAAGGCAACGGAGTGATCTCGCTGTGGTTACGGTGCTGTATACCCAAAATCATTGAAGATTCGGGTAGGCGGCAACTGAGGGAGACTGGAGCGCCAGCCCGACCCAGGAGCATAGCAGTCTATGTGACTTGGTCGGACTGACGCTTCAGCGAGTGAAGGCGGCCAACAACCCCGAATTTTCAAGGATGACGGGTATAGATCAATACTCAATACTTTTCATCAGCTTGCGACTGTATTCATGCTGTGGGTTTTCAAATACAGCGCTGGTGTCACCGTAGTCGAGACTGATGCCCTTGTGTAACACCAACGTCTGGTCGGCGATATGCCGTACCAGTCGCAATTGGTTGGTGATCAATAAATAAGCCAGGCCGGTTTTTTGTTGTAGCTCCAGTAGTAAATTCACGATTTGTGCCCGTAATGACGGGTCAAGTGCAGTCAGCGCTTCGTCCAGAATGAGGATTTTCGGATCCAGAATTAACGCACGGGCTAATGCCACCCGCTGTAATTGGCCACCGGAAAACATATGCGGATAATAATTACCGTGCTCATTTAACAAACCCAGCAATTTCAGCGTGTCGGCAATTTTCCGCTCGCGCTGCTCAACACTTAGCACCGTGCTGTAACGTAATACGTCATGCAGAATATCGGCGATTTTTTGATTTGGGTTCAACGAGCGCGCAGCATCCTGAAAGATGTACCGGATCAAATGATTGGTTTTTTGGTAATCAGCACAGTTCAACTGCTGACCAGCTAACAAGATCTCACCACTGTCCGGTTGTTCAATCCCGACCAGTAATTTTGCCAGGGTACTTTTACCAGAACCGGTTTCGCCCACAATCGCCAGTGTTTGGCCAGCCTCAAGACGAAAGCTTACATTTGATAACGCCAGCACCGTATGGCGACTGAACATGCCACGGGCTTTCTGATAACTTTTGGTCAGGCCTCTGACTTCAATCAGATCACTCATGGTCTTTCCCCGACAGTGGAAAATGGCAACTGAAATAATGGTTTTGCTGGCGTTCAAACAAAGGCGTTTTGACACATTCTTTGCGTGCATTCGGGCAGCGTGGACCCAAACGGCAACCAATCGGCAAATGTTGTAGGGTCGGAATACTGCCATGCAGCGCATACAGTTGTTGTTTAAAGCCAAGATCAGGCTGAAATTCCGGCACGCTTTTAATCAAGGCGTTGGTGTATGGATGCAGCGGATGCTTTAACAAGGTTGCGGTATCACCGGCTTCCACCAATTGGCCACAATACAACACACTTAAGGTATCGGTATTGCGGGCGACAGATTCCAGCTCGTGACTAATCAATAAAATGGACGTGCCTTTAAGCTGATTAAAGCTGGCTAGCAACCTGAATAATTGCGCCTGGGTGGTGCTCTCAAGTGCCGTGGTCGGTTCGTCCGCTATCAATAACTTTGGATTCTTGGCAATCGCCATCGCAATCATGATTTTCTGACAAACGCCTTCGGACAATTGATACGGATAACTGCTGAGCACCGCTGCATGGTCGCGAATACCGACTTTGTGCAACAGTGCAATCGCGCGTTTTTTCCGTTGTGAGCCGCGTTGCCACCAGCTACCTTCCAGTAAATGATCAGGAATAGACTCAGCCAGCTGCTCACCAATGGTGGAGGTGGGGTCCATACTGCGGCTTGGCTCCTGGTAAATCATCGCGATATCACGGCTGATGATCCGGCGTTGTTCGTGATAGGGCAGGCGTAATAAATCCTGACCACACCAGTTAAAACGATCCGCAGACACCTTCCAGCGCTCGTGCAACACGCCCATAATCGCTTTGGCAATGAGACTTTTACCTGAGCCGGATTCGCCAACCAGTCCCCGCACTTCGCCTTCACGCAGACTCAGGTTGACCCGGTCAACGGCCCGGATCACGCCATCAGGCGTACTCAGCTCCAGGGTGAGATTGCGAATATCCAATAACTGCATCAGTTTTCCCGCCGTTTTTTCATCGCAACCCGAATACCGTCGCCCACCAGATTGACGGCCAGTACTGTGATAAAAATCATCAGACCAGGCAACGCCACAGTCCAGGGTGCCAGATAAATGGAATCCAGTGAGTCGGCAATCATGCTACCCCATTCTGCAGTCGGGGATTGTGCACCAATGCTCAGAAACCCAAGTGCAGCAATATCCAGCACCGCAGTGGACAACGCCATGGTAAACATCAGCACCAGTTGCTCCCAAATATTCGGGAAAATCACAAACAGCAGTAATTGCCGTTGACTGGCGCCATCCAGCCGATATGCTGTGACATAGTCTTGTTTTAATTGTTGCTGGATAGCGTTACGCACGCCGTGCACAAATTGCGGCAGCAGCGCCAGCATGATTGCCCAAATGGTATTCATCAAACCTGGGCCCAATACTGCAACAATAACAATGGCCAACAGTAATGAAGGGATCGTTAATGCCAAATCCAGTAAATGGTTAAAAACACTGGACTTTACGCCTTTACTCATCCCGGATAACGCACCAAGGATCACCCCGACAAGCAGTGAGCCAAGCACAGCGAGCACCGCCAGACCAAAGGTGTAGCTGGCGCCTGCCATCAGCCTGGACATTAAATCCCGGCCTAAATCGTCAGTGCCCAGTGGGTAAGACACCAGACCTGAATTTTGCCAGGACGGCGGCACTAATAGCAGCTGTGAGTTTTGCAGATAGGGGTCATGTGGCGTTAAAAATGGCGTGAGAACCGCCAACGACAGCAGCAATAACAACATGATAAAACCAAAAAAAGCAAAATGTTGCTGGGAGAAATGTTTCCACAGCAGCTTAAATGGGCCTTTGTTGTGTTCTTCGTAATACAGCCGGAGTTTTTTCATCTCAGAACTTCCTGGCCAGTGGATTGAGCAGCGTGTGCAGAATTTCGGTAAACATGTTCACTGCAATCACCAAGGATGAGACCACCAGCACGCCACCTTGAATTGCCGGAAAATTGCGCTGATAGATACTGTCAATCAGCCAACGGCCAATGCCCGGCCAGGAGAAAATCACTTCGGTAATCATCGCTAGGGTAATTAAGGTACTAAATTGCAACCCGACCTGGCGGGTCACCGGCAATAACGCATTACGAAGACCATGGGTATACAACACCTGTAACCGCGTCAGGCCTTTCGCCCGGGCGGTTTTAATGTAATTTTGCTCCAGCACATCCAGCATCGATTCGCGGGTAAAACGGATCATCACCGTGGTCGGGTACGTCGCAAGCACTAGCGATGGCAGCAATAAATGACGAATGGCATCAAATAACGCTTCTTCGCTATAAGGTACGTTAGACAACAAGATATCCGGCAACATAAAGCCGGAAAAAGTCGGGATTTCATACAGCACACTGAGCCGTCCTGACGTGGGCAGCCAGCCCAGAGTCAGCGAAAACACCATGATCAGCAGCAAAGCCCACCAGAAGATTGGGATTGAATAACCGACCAGCGCAAAACCTGAAATCAGTTTATCCAGCCATTTGTCTTTGCGTACCGCTGCGACGATCCCCAGTGGAATGCCGACGACCAGAGAAATCAACAAGGCGTAGGAGGCTAATTCCAAAGTCGCCGGCATCACATTGATAATTTCATCTAGCACATTTTGTTGACTGGAAAACGACAACGCCCAGTTCCCGTCAATAATACGCTGATTAAAATAGATATACTGTTGCCAGTAACTTTCATCCAAACCCAGCTGTTGCCGCAGGACGATTTCTTCAGCTGGGCTGATATTGCGAAGACCAGTGAAATTACCCAGCACATCTCCCGGAAATAAATACCCCAGGCTAAAAGCAAATACCGTCAACGCCACAAACACAAAACTAAGTAAAAACATCCGGCGCAATAAATAATGAAACATCATAAGGATTTACCTGCCGCGGTAAAGTTAATGCCGCCATAGGGGTTGATCCGAACACCGGAAATGTTACGACTACGTACCTGAAAACGCTTCGAGTGCGCAATAGGGACCAGCGGCATCTGCTCAGCCTGATATTGTTGCGCCTGTTGGTAAAACGCCCGACGATCTTCCAGCACCGGGGTATGCACGGCTTTGGCGATAAGCTCATCATAAGTCTCGTCACACCAATTGGCTCGGTTGCTACCGGAAATTGCTGCGGCACAGCTCAGTAACGGACGCAAAAAGTTATCAGGATCGGCATTATCCGCCGACCAGCCAATCAGCACCGAATCATGTTCACCGGAGCGTAATTTCCGGCGAAAAGTATTCCATTCATAGGACACAATTTTCGCCCGCACGCCAATTTGGGCTAAATCCGCCTGAATAAGTTCAGCCATTTTAAGTGCGTTCGGATTGTACAAACGTTGTACCGGCATTGCCCAGATATCCATTTGAAAACCTTCTGGATATCCGGCTTCTGCTAATAACTTTTTTGCAAGTAACGGATCGTAACGTTGGATATTCAGGTTTTTATCGTAAGCCCAGGAATTAGGGGGCAACAAAGAATTAGCAGGCTCCGCCTGACCAAAATATACCGCCTGTAAAATATTTGATTTATTAATGGCATAGGATAATGCCTGGCGAACTTTCACCTGATCAAACGGCGGCATCCGGGTATTAAAGGCCCAATAACCAACGTTCATACTGGTTTGGGCATCAACGACAAAATCGTCCCGCTGTGACAACAATGACAATTCTGCCAAGCGCGGGATCGGGGCAACATCACATTCGTGGGTTAATAATTTAGCGATACGTTTGGTGTTATCCGGCACTATATCAATCACCAGTTGTTCCATCGCTGGCAACTGACGCCAATATTTCGGATGACGGTAATAGCGGATCAGCACATCTTTCTGATAATGCCGGAACAAAAAAGGTCCGGTACCAACCGGCAGCTGATCTAAATCAGCCATGCTGCTGTTGCTAATGAGCTGAGCGCCATATTCTGCCGATAAAATCGCTGCAAAATCAGTGGCGAGGGTTGATAGAAATGAACTATCGGGTTTGCTCAGCGTGAATTCAATCTCATAAGGACCTAACACCACCAGTTTTGCCACCAGTTGCTGCCATTCAACACTGTCGAAATATGGATATTCAGTGGCGGTCTGGTGAAATGGATGCTGCACTGACAGCAATCGGCCAAAAGTGAACTGCACATCATCCGCATTCAGCGTTCGGGTCGGAGAAAAATAGCGGGTTTGGTGAAACTCGACGCCCTGACGTAGTAAAAAGCGATATGTCAGACCATCTTCACTGATGGTCCAACTTTGAGCCAGACCCGGGATTAATTCGCCATTATCCGGATTGATATCCAGTAAGCGGTCGTATAAATGCTGGCTGATGGCATCAATCGTCGTGCCCGACGTCACGAGTTGTGGGTTAAAGCTCTCAGGTGAGCCTTCAGCGCAATAAACCAAGCCATGCACCCGGGTTGTCGGGAGTACAGGCTGACAAGCGCTGTTAGCAATACTTAGCAGAAAAACTGCTGCAAATGGGCCAAATGATTTCATTGTTGACTATCTAACAGTTTGTATTTTTTCATATAACCACGAAGCTGATGATAGGTCAGGTTGAGGGCTTCCGCCGTTTTTTTCTGGTTGTACTGACAGGCGGCTAATGCTTGTTTAATCAGAGTTACTTCGTAATGTTCTGATAACACTTTAAAATCCTGTACCTGATTAAAGTCTGGCTGCGGCATCGCTACTTCTGGCTGCACCATAGGCGGTAGCGCATTATCACCTGAAGCCACCACTTTAGCTATCGTCGGTTGAGCGCTGCTGATGACTGTTGCAATGCGATCCTGTGTTCTGACGCGGGTTTGTGGCCGGTAGGGGGAGGCAAACGGATCCAGCAAAATATCGTGCACCGGCACATAAGGGTTGTTGGTGCGGTAGACACTACGTTCGACCACGTTTTTTAGTTCCCGCACATTGCCTGGCCATTCGTATTCGAGTAGCAGCCGTTTAGCTTTTTCGGAAAACCCACTAAATAGTTCAAAATTCAGCTCGCGCGCCATATTAATGGCGAAGTGTTCGGCCAATACCAGAATATCTTCACGTCGTTCGCGCATCGGCGGTAAGGTGATGACGTCAAATGCCAGCCGGTCTAATAAGTCGGCTCTGAATTCGCCCCGATCGGCCATCCCCGGTAAATCTTCATTGGTGGCGCAAATCAGTCTTACATCGACCTTAATGGCACGGCTACCGCCAACCCGTTCAAATTCACCGTATTCAATCACCCGTAACAGTTTTTCCTGCACCAGCCCTGGGGTATTGGCCAGTTCGTCTAAAAATAGGGTGCCAAAATTGGCCCGCTCAAAGCGGCCTTCGTGACGTTTGCTAGCCCCGGTAAATGCGCCGGCTTCATGACCAAACAATTCACTTTCCAGCAAATTTTCGTTTAAAGAGGCACAGTTCAGGGTTAAATAGGCTTGGTCCCAACGCTGTGATAGGTAGTGTAAACGCGCGGCAATTAGTTCTTTGCCGGTACCCCGTTCACCAATGATCAATACCGGTTTATTTAACGGGGCAATTTGCGACACCTGGTCAAGAACGTTTAAAAAGCTATTAGATTGGCCAATCAGATTGTCTTGCTGGAATGCTCGTGTCATGTCGCTGCTACAAATTAGTGAATTTTACTAATAAGTAGTCTATTTCATACGGCATGATTTCAGAAGTAGTTGTTGAAAATAAATAAAACATATATAAAACAATGAATTAAACTTGTTTCGAAAGTTGGCAAGGAAACTGAATAAGGTATATCGAGTCAATCAGACAATTAATGAGGTAATCATCATGGGTATTTTCTCTCGCTTTTCAGACATCGTGAATTCAAACATCAACGCTTTATTAGATAAAGCGGAAGATCCGGAAAAAATGGTGCGGTTAATTATTCAGGAAATGGAAGACACTTTGGTTGAAGTTCGTTCAACCTCTGCGAAAACCATCGCTGAGAAAAAAGAACTGCAACGTGTCGTCAGCCGCCTGGAAGAAGAAGTAGTGGACTGGCAAGCTAAAGCCGAATTGGCTCTGGCTAAAAATCGCGATGATTTAGCGCGTTCAGCGTTAATCGAAAAACAAAAATCTGCTGATCAGGCCGCATCAGTCGCCGCAGATATCGCCAATTTAGATGCACATGTCAGCAAGTTACAGGATGAAGTGGCGCAATTGCAGGAAAAGCTGGCCGACGCTAAAGCTCGTCAGAAATCAATGCTGATGCGTCAGAAAACAGTAGCTTCACGCTTGGAAGTGAAAAAATCGTTAGACAGCAACCGCTTAAACGATGCAATGTATAAGTTTGAACGTTACGAGCAAAAAATTGATACATTGGAAGCTCAAGTTGAGTCCTACGATTTAGGCAAGAAAACGCTTCGTGACGAATTTGCTGAACTGGCAGCACAGGACAAAATTGATTCTGAACTGGCAGCATTAAAAGCAAAGCTGAATAACGACAATAACGCCTGATCTTCAGGCGTTTGGGAGTAAATAATGGAAATTCAAGAAGCTTTTGCTGTGCCACTGATGATGTTTATGGTCTTCGTGGCGCCGATTTGGGTCATCATGCATTATCGCAGTAAACGCAAAATCACTGAAGGTTTGTCAGAAACTGAATTAAACCAACTGAATGATTTGTCAAACCGCGCCGAAAAAATGGCCGACCGGATCAAAACCCTGGAAGCCATTCTGGATGCAGAGTCGCCAAACTGGAGACGGGATCATGACAAAGTTTAAAAAAGAATTGTTGCGGGATGACCGCAACGGCAAGATAGCCGGCGTCTGCGCCGGCATCGCAGACTACTTCGGCTGGGAGCTGTGGTTAGTTCGCGTGGTTGCCCTGGCTTCATTGTTACTTGGTTTTGGTGGCTTTTTACCGGTACTTTATATCGTTGGCTGGATAGTACTGGAGAAAAAATCCGTTGCTGAAGCCCGCAAAGGCACTGTGTTTGTACCGCCTATCGAAAAACCGGTTGAAGTGAAAACCAGAATTTGGCAACGCGGTGAAGCACCAAAACAAGCGCTGGGCCATATTCAACAACAGTTTGATAGTATTGAACAAAGACTGCGTAAAATTGAAACTTACGTCACGTCGAGTAAATACCAGTTACATCGTGAATTTAACCGGCTGTAGTCACCCAAAGGTGGCTCCGCCACTGGAGTGTGCATGAAGGGATGGTCTAAGTTTCACGAACAATGGTCGCAGCAGAGTCAGCAATTTAGCCAACGTCTGCTCGACCGCCATCTCAGGCTTGGTATTACCGGTCTGAGTGGTGCTGGAAAAACCGCATTTATCACCAGTCTGGTGCAACAATTAACCGGACCTGTCACTGAAGTTCAGCTGCCATTTTTTTCCCCGTTACGTCAACAACGTTACCTCGGCGGGCGCTTGCAAGCACAGCAGGCGATGCAAACACCTCGTTTTCCGTTTGAGCAGAATTTACAGCAATTACAGCTTGGGAAATGGCCGGTTTCCACCGTCAGTTGGAGCCAGCTATCGCTGTCACTGCGCTATAAACCAGCGTCTGGCCTGGCAGCAAAGTTCACTGATTTTCGCGAACTGCAGTTAGATATCGTTGACTATCCGGGAGAATGGTTGCTCGATTTACCGATGTTGCAACAGGACTATCAGCAATGGTGTGAATTTAGCTGGCAGTTGTTTGCCAAGCCGCATCGCGTCGCCATGGCGCAGGCGTTTCAGGAGTTGTTGGCTGCTATCGATTTAGATGATGATTCTGAACTGCAGATCCAGCGTCTTACTGACCGTTACAGTGCTTTACTGCAGCAATTTCGCACCGAAGCAAAAGCTTGCCTGTTGCAGCCGGGCAGATTGTTATTGCCCGGTGATTTAGCCGGCATGCCATTGTTGCAACTATTTCCATTGTTGCCGTCACAGCTGGCAAATCCATCGAAGTTATTGCAGCGGTTACAGCGCCATTTTCAAAGTTATCAACAATTGGTCGTTACGCCATTTTATCAGCAATATTTCGCCAGTCTGGACCGCCAGGTGGTGTTGGTGGATTGTTTGTCGGCACTGAATGCCGGTTATCATGTGCTGCAAGAATTGCAGCAAGCGTTGATGCTGATTTTGCAGAGTTTTCACTATGGTCCGACGGGCTGGTTGCAAAGGCTATTTAGTCCGAAAATCAGCAAAGTATTGTTTGCCGCCAGTAAAGCCGACCAACTCACCCCCGAGCAGCATAAAAATCTAACGTTATTATTGCAGCAACTGTTGCAACAACCGCTGCAGGACAGCCGTTTTCAATATTGCCAGTCTGAAGCGATGGCGTTAGCTGCCGTTGTCACCACAGAGGTCGGGCAGGTGAAAACTCCTGAAGGAGTGATACCCTGTTTACAAGGGATTTCAGCCCAGAATGGCGAGCGACAGACCATCTTTCCGGGAGAGGTGCCGATGTCGATGCCATCCCCGTTGTTGTTTGAGCATCATGCTTTTGCTTTTCCGGACTTTTTACCAAAACCGCTGGCGCCACAGCAGATGTTACCGCAGCTCAGACTGGATCAGGCGCTGGAGTTTTTGCTTGGAGATAAGCTGCAATGACCGATTTAAAAAAGACCACCGCCTTTGCTGAAGCCGATTTTGTGTCGTTGCAACCAACGCTTTCGCCAACTGAAAATTCCACGAACGGCGGAAAATTGCAGCAAGCAAAACAATTTAGCACTGAAAAATTCAGCGTTGAAGTTGATGAAACACCAGTGGTTTTACCTAAACAAAGCCGCAGTGGACTCTGGTTATGGGGTGGCGCGCTGTTGAGTCTGACCGCCGTTGCCGGTGTACAGTGGTGGCAGTTTATAAACGACAGCTGGCAAAGTGGTGTGTTGCAAGGAACAGCTGTCACCGGTTTGACGGTACTGTCAGGTTTGTTACTGACCAGATTTGGTTATCGGGAATGGCGCTTGCGGCGCCAGCTCAAAATGCGCCAACAATGGCGGGAAGAAAGCAGCAGATTGCAACAATCGATGCAATTTGGTGAAGCTTACCCAATGTGTCAGCAAATGATGCATGCGATGTCTGAAACCAATAACAGCGATTGGCAAAAGTTTGAGCAGCAGCGCAAGGCCGAATTTACCGACGCTGAGCTATTACAACTCTTTGATTTAACGGTACTCACCCATATTGACCAAGCGGCGGAATTGCAAATCCGTCAGGCAGCGATGCAGACCGGTGTCGCCGTCGCGCTCAGTCCTTTTGCCCTTGCCGATATGTTATTGGTGCTTTGGCGTGGTGCGCTGATGCTACGTGAATTATCGGTATTGTACGGCGCGCCGATTGGCCGGTTACGCAGCCTGGCGCTGATGAAACAGTTTGTGAAAACGGTATTTTTCACCGGCGCTGCCGAAATCGCGGTTGATGTTGGCGCTGATTTAGTCGGTGCCGAGTTGTCCGGGCGGTTATCGGCGCGGTTAGGGCAAGGAGTGTTAGCCGGCGTGATGGTGGCAAGGTTAGGGCGGTTTGCCCAGCAACAATTAAGGCCACTACCTGCAACAATCAGCGACAAATCGCTGGTGAAGCAAGTGCTGAGCGATTTGGTCAAACGGCTGGCTCCGGGCTCAACTGCAAACTAAATGTTACATTTTCGACTGGTCAACGTTGCACTGAAGTTTTGCACTTAGACAGACAGATGTCTGCATGCCTTGTACTTGATATAACTAATTTGCTTTAGTAATTGAAATTTCATCTAAGGCAATTTGTAGTATGAGCAGTCGCAGTAATCAACAGCAGTTTCAAGCCTCGCAACACCCCGAAACCCAATGTATTCATGCCGGTAAAGTCAAAGACGCCCAATACGGCGCGTTGGCAACACCGTTATACCAAACATCGACCTTTGTGTTTGATAGTGCCGAACAAGGCGCCGCCCGGTTTGCTGGCGAGCAACCCGGTTATATTTATACCCGTTTGGGTAATCCAACCACCCGCGAGCTGGAATTAAAAGTCGCCGCTTTAGAGGGCATGGCTGATGCCGCAGCAACTGCAACCGGTATGGGCGCGGTGGCCGCTTCGACGATGGCGTTTTTGCAACAAGGTGACCATCTCATTGCCAGCAAAGCGATTTACGGCTGTAGTTTTGCACTCTTTAATCACCAGTTCGCCCGTTACGGCATTGAAGTCAGTTTTGTTGACATGACCGATCATCAAGCTGTGGCGGCTGCACTGCAACCAAACACCAAAATGTTGTTTGCCGAAACGCCCATCAACCCGAACTTAGTGGTACTTGATCTGGAGTTTCTGGGTAATTTCTGTAAAAAACACCAAATATTGTCCGTGATCGACAATACCTTTTTGACGCCGTTACTGCAGCAACCCGCTCGTTTTGGCATTGATATTGTTATTCACAGCGCCACCAAATACCTCAATGGGCATGGTGATGTGGTCGCTGGTATTATTGTGTCGGATGCCGACAAAATTCAAACCATCAAACTCACCACCCTTAAAGACATGGGGGCGACCATCAGTCCACATGATGCCTGGTTAATTATCCGTGGCCTGAAAACTTTATCGGTACGAATGGAGCGCCATTGCAGCAATGCACAAAAAGTTGCGGAATATCTGGCGCAGCATCCGGCCATTGCCAAAGTGTTTTATCCTGGTTTACCTGATCATCCTGGGCACAAATTTATTGGCAAACAAATGTCAGCGGCAGGCGGTGTCTTAGCGTTTGAGCTTAATGGCAGCCTGGAAGATGGTCGTTATTTTATTAATCAGTGTCAGTTACTGAGTCTCGCCGTGAGCTTAGGAGATGCGGAGTCTCTCATTCAACATCCGGCGTCAATGACCCACAGTCCATATACCGCCGAAGAGCGGCAAATGGCTGGCATCAGTGATGGACTTATTCGGATTTCGGTTGGGCTCGAACACGTCGTGGACATCATCAATGACCTGTCACAAGCATTGGTAAAGATGCAAGGACAGCAGAAAAAGCCAAACGAAACATTGGCTTGCAACCTTTAAATGGTTGCCTGTACAAAAATGGTTACATTTTTGCCAAAGCCAATTTGGCGCAGGTGATTAACAGCCGGATCTCAATCATCTAGGATCCGGCCATCAAAGCCCGGCCGTCAGAGCTGTAGGCTACCCAAATTTCAACAGGTTGTCGTTATGAGTAATTATGTCTCGAAGCAGTCCGACGAGCATGGTTTTATCGCATGGAGCGATGAAGAAAATGCTATTTGGGGTGAGTTAATCGCCCGTCAGTTGTCTTGTATTTCCGGCAAAGCCTGTGATGAATATATGGCAGGTTTAGACAAATTAAAATTACCTTTAGACCGCATCCCACAACTGGAAGAAGTCAGCAAAGTGCTACGCGCCACCACCGGTTGGGAATGTGCCGAAGTTCCTGCACTCATCAGCTTCGACCGTTTTTTTGAATTGCTGGCGAATAAAAAATTTCCGGTGGCGACCTTTATTCGCAGCAAAGAAGAATTTGATTATTTGCAGGAGCCGGATATTTTCCACGAAATTTTCGGTCATTGCGCTATGTTGACCAACCCGGATTTTGCTGAATTCACCCATATTTACGGCAAGTTAGGCCTGGCTGCCAACAAGGAAGACCGGGTTTATCTGGCCAGATTGTACTGGTTCACCATTGAATTTGGCCTGATGCAGACGCCTGAAGGCTTACGGATTTACGGCGGTGGTATTTTATCTTCACCAGGCGAAACGCAATATGCGATGCATTCAGATATCCCTGAACGTCATATGCTGGATGTCGTCGAGGTGCTGCGAACGCCGTATCGTATCGACATTATGCAACCGGTGTATTTTAAAATTGAAAAAATTCACGACCTGTTTGAAATCGCCCATCAGGATTTGATGGCGCTGGTTCAAACCGCAAAAGGCCTCGGTTTACATGCACCGAAGTTTCCGCCGAAACAGAAAAAAGCCAGTTGAGCCGGTATGGCTAGAAAAAATGCTCGATTTTTCTGAAGTTTATATTTTTTAATATTCTGATTTTACTGAACTGAGAACAAAGATGACTGAATTAGCCGTAATGAAATGTGAAGCCTGCCGTGCGGACGCACCTCGTGTTTCTGATGATGAGTTACCAGAACTGATGCGTCAGATCCCAGATTGGACGCCGGTGGTGCGTGATGGCATTTTACAGCTGGAGCGCAGCTACAAATTCAAAAATTTTAAATTAGCCTGGGCCTTTCACCACAAAGTTGCAGAACTGGCTGAAGCGGAAGGCCATCACCCAGCCTTATTGCTGGAGTGGGGCAAGCTGACGGTGACCTGGTGGTCGCATTCAATCAAAGGTCTGCACAAAAACGATTTTATTTGTGCAGCCAAGACAGACCTGCTGCTGGCTGATTAATTTCAGCAGTTTGAAGTCGTTCACTCAATCAGGCTGCTGCGGCAGCCTTTTTCAGTTGTAGCTCATTTATTGCGACTCTGGAATAGCTTAATTCGCTGGTGATTGGCCGTTTGTTGCAGCCCGATATTGTAAGCGCTTCAACAGATGCGCGGTTTCTTGTTCACAAAAGTTTACAAAAAGCACTGGTATCGACGGCTAAAAGTGCCGTATTATGCGTCAAACCCATCAGGAAAAGGTGTGTGAGGCGATGCGTTTAGAGATCCATTGTCAGGACCGGGTTGGTATAGCTCAGGAAGTTCTGAATATTCTGGTGCACTACCAGATTGATTTACGTGGTATAGAAGTCGACCCATTACTTGGTCGGATGTATGTGGCATTTCCGGGCATAGATTTTGAGAAATTTCAGGAGCTGATGGCGAAAATCCGCCGTATTCCTGGGGTTGACGATGTCAGGACCACTTCATTTTTGCCCTCAGAGCGCGAGCACAACGAGCTATCGACGCTACTCAAAACACTGCCGGATGGCGTGATCGCCATCGATACCAAAGCCAATGTCACTATTATTAATGACGCCGCCTTGCACGCGTTGTCGGTGACTTCTGACGATATTTTGGGACAGTCGCTGGCCAATATGGTCAAAGGTTTTAATTTTCTGCGTTGGCTGGAAAGTGATGATGTGCTGGCGCAAACCCGTCGTTTTGAAATTCATGGCAAAAGATTTATTGCCGACGTGCTGCCGGTGATGGTGCCGGACGATTCTGGCCATGAAACTCTGGCTGGTGCGGTGATCAACTTAAAATCTGAAAGCCGGCTCGGTGAGCAGATGGTGGTGTTTAAAAAAGGCGATCAGGAAAGTTTTAACAATCTGCACGCCAATAGCAATGTAATGCGAAAAGTGGTGCGCGAAGCGAAAAAAATGGCGCAGCTCGATGCGCCTATTTTGATCATGGGTGAAACCGGCACTGGCAAAGAATTGTTAGCGCGCGCTTGTCATGGCGGCAGCAGCCGCGCAGGCAAACCATTTTTGGCGGTGAACATTGCCGCAATGCCTGACAATGTCGCAGAGTCTGAATTATTCGGCTACGGACCCAATGCGTTTCCAGGAACAGTTGAAGGCAAAAAAGGTATTTTCGAGCAGGCCAACAAAGGCACGGTATTTTTGGACGAAGTGGGCGAGATGTCCCGCGAGTTGCAAACCAAATTACTACGGTTTTTGCAGGACGGCAGTTTCCGACGCATTGCCGATGAAAATGAAGTGCGGGTCGACGTGCGGGTGATTTGTACCACGCAAAAAGACTTACCTGGTTTGGTGCAGGAAGGAAAGTTTCGCGAAGATTTGTACTACCGGCTCAATGTTTTGACGCTGGCCTTGCCGCCACTGCGCGAACGTAAACAAGATATTGTGCCGCTCAGTGAATTTTTTATCGCCCGCTTTTCGGCTAGGCTTGGCCGTAAAGCGCCAAGACTTACCGAATCCTGTGCTCAATTTATTCAGCAATATCCGTGGCCTGGTAATGTCAGGCAGCTGGAAAATGCTTTGTATCGCGCTGTGACCTTACTCGAAGGTTATGAGCTCGATCAGGAACAGCTGCAGTTACCCAGCTACACTAATGACTTTGGTTATCTGGAAAAAGATTTTGACGGCACCTTAGATGAAGCGGTCAAAAGATTTGAAGCGAATTTGCTCAGAAAGCTATTTCCGGCTTATCCAAGTTCACGGCAGCTGGCGAAAAAACTTGGCCTTAGTCACACCGCCGTCGCCAATAAATTGCGTGAATACGGCATTAATCGTAAGAGTGTAAAAATTTAACTACGCTTTGTTCTGTTTGTTGTACTAAATTGCGGCCTGGACCTGCCAATCCGGGCCTTTTTAAGCAGCTTTTTGATAAACACCTGCAATCGTATAGTTATTTGTACAAAATGGCAGTTTTGAACTGTTAGCATCATGTTAGCCACGACCCTTCCTTTTTTAGCCAAACAGCTCAAGATATCAGCCACAAAACAACTATTTATGTTTGGAGTTAGCTGATGTTTGATCCTATTAATCCGTTAGGAACCGATGGTTTTGAGTTTGTTGAATACACTGCTGCTGACGCAGAGGGCATCAACAAGTTAAAACAGTTGTTTGTCTCGCTTGGTTTTACCGAAGTGGCACAACACCGCTCCAAACAAGCCTGGTTATATAAACAGGGCGACGTTAATTTTATCGTGAATGGCGAACCCAACTCTCAGGCTGAAGAATTCGCCCGCACCCACGGCCCAAGCGTCTGTGCGATGGCCTTCCGGGTCAAAGATGCCGCCGCCGCTTTAAAACATGCCGTTGCGAATGGCGCCAAAGAATATAAAAACCAAGTTGGCCCAATGGAGCTGAATATTCCGGCAGTGTATGGCATTGGCAGTAGCCTGTTGTATTTTGTTGACCGCTACGGTCAAAGCTCTGTTTATGATGTTGATTTTAAATTTTATGAAAACTGGCAAACCGAAATGGCTGCGCATGGCGTTGGCCTGGAAGTGTTGGACCATTTAACGCACAACGTCCGTCGTGGCAATATGAATGTCTGGTCTGGCTTTTACGAGAAGATCGGCAACTTCCGCGAAATCCGTTATTTTGATATCGAAGGCAAACTGACCGGTCTGGTGTCGCGCGCGATGACCGCACCTTGTGGCAAAATCCGTATACCAATCAACGAATCTTCTGATGATAAATCACAAATTGAAGAGTTTATTCGGGAATACAAAGGTGAAGGCATTCAGCATATCGCTTTAACCTCGGAAAACATTTACGAAACTGTGCGTACACTGCGTGCCCGCGGGATGGACTTTATGCCAACGCCGGACACTTATTACAACAAGGTCAATAGCCGCGTGGTTGGCCATACTGAAGATACCGATATGCTGCGCGAACTCCGCATTCTGATTGACGGCGCACCGGAAAAAGACGGCATTTTGCTGCAGATATTCACCAAAACTGTGATTGGTCCGGTGTTCTTTGAGATTATTCAGCGCAAAGGCAACGAAGGCTTTGGCGAAGGTAATTTTAAAGCGCTGTTCGAATCGATTGAAGAAGATCAAATTCGCCGTGGAGTATTAGCCGATGCGTAAATGGGTGTCATTTCCGTTAAAAGAAGGTGATGTGTCACGTCAGGCGCACGCAGATTTTCCGGAGCAGGCCATTTATGAACGTGAAGTCGGGCGCAGTGGCTTTTTTGGCCCGGCGACCCACTTGCATCATACGCATGCGCCAACCGGCTGGAGTGACTGGCAAGGGCCGCTGCGCCCACGCCTATTCAATTTCAACAATATCGGTGAAGCGAAGGCCAATTCCCCTTGGGCAGTGCCGGATCTACTACACAATGCCCATTGTAAAATGCGCACCTGGCGTTTGACCGCACCGATGGATTACCTGGTGCGTAACGCGGATGGCGACGATCTGTTGTTTATCCACGAAGGCAGCGCTGAGCTTTATTGTGATTATGGCCATTTAACCCTGCGCGATGGTGATTACGTGGTGATCCCACGTTCGACCATGTGGCGCTTAGTGCCAAACGAGCCATTATTTGTACTGATGATTGAAGCGACCAACGATTCGTATCAGTTGCCGGAAAAAGGCCTGGTTGGCAATCATGCGATTTTTGACGCCGCGATGCTGGATACGCCAAAAATTAATGACGCCTTTAAAGCGCAGTACAGCGAAAACGAGACTAAAGTTCAAATCAAACGCCACAATAAAGTGTCGACTGTGACTTTTCCGTTTAATCCGCTGGATGCGATTGGCTGGCATGGTGATTTAAGCGTGGTTCGCATCAACTGGCGCGATATCCGGCCATTGATGAGCCACCGTTATCATTTACCGCCATCGGCGCATACCACTTTTGTCGCACAACGTTTTGTGGTCTGTACCTTTGTGCCACGGCCGATTGAAAGCGATCCGGGTGCGTTAAAAGTGCCGTTTTATCATAACAATGACGATTATGATGAAGTGCTGTTTTACCATGCCGGCGATTTTTTCAGTCGCGACAATATTGAACGTGGCATGGTGACGTTTCATCCGGCCGGTTTCACCCATGGTCCTCATCCAAAGGCCTTCCAGTCCGGACGCGAATATCGGAAGAAATTTACCGACGAAGTGGCGGTCATGGTCGATACCCGTGACTCGCTGGAAGTTGGAGCTGCGGCCGAAACTACCGAAAATCCGGATTATGTCAACAGCTGGAAAATCAAACCGGCAACAGCAGTTTAATTGGCGGTGCAGCTGACAACATCAGAGCAGTTGCAGCCCTTGTGGAAGGATTAGTAGTAATGAAATTAGCCAGTCTGAAAAACGGCAGCCGTGATGGTAAATTGGTGGTTGTCAGTCGCGATTTGAAAAAAGCTGTCGCAGTGCCACACATCGCCGCAACTATGCAATATGTGCTCGATCATTGGTCAAGCCTGACACCGCTACTTGCCGAAGTGTATCAGGGGCTGAACCACGGCACGGTGCAGGACGAGTTTGTATTTAACGAACAAGAGTGTGAATCACCCTTGCCACGCGCTTACCAATGGGCCGACGGCAGTGCTTATGTCAACCATGTTGAGTTGGTGCGCCGCGCGCGTAATTCAGAAATGCCACCAAGCTTCTGGACCGATCCGCTGATGTATCAGGGCGGCTCGGATGACTTTATCGGTCCACGTGATAACGTCGAAGTGGTGAGCGAAGAATACGGCATCGATTTTGAAGGCGAAGTGGCGGTGATCACCGGTGATGTACCGATGGCATCGACGCCAGAACAAGCGCGCAGCCAAATCCGGCTGGTGATGCTGGTGAATGATGTGTCGTTGCGGGGCCTTATTCCGAACGAACTGGCCAAAGGTTTTGGTTTTTTCCAGTCAAAACCAGCTTCGGCTTTTAGCCCGGTCGCCGTGACGCCGGAAGAGCTAGGCTCAAACTGGCAGGACGCTAAACTGCATTTACCACTGATTTCGCACTTAAATGGCAAGTTATTTGGTAAACCGAATGCCGGTGTAGATATGACCTTCGATTTTGGTCAGTTGGTGGCGCATGCCGCGAAGACCCGTAATTTAGGCGCTGGTGCGGTGATTGGCTCGGGTACGGTGTCGAATAAACAAGGCACTGAATACGGTACGTCAATTGATGAAGGCGGCTTGGGTTATAGCTGTATCGCTGAAGTCCGGATGATTGAAACCATTCGTGATGGCAAGCCAGCGACTGGCTTTATGAAGTTTGGTGACCGGATCCGGTTGGAAATGTTGGATGCAGAAGGTCAAAGCATTTTTGGTGCTATTGATCAGCAAGTGGTTGCGTATCAGGCGCCATAATTCGTCTTAAGTAAGTTGGTAAAAGACACGATAAAAGGCTGCCAGAATTTGGTGGCCTTTTGCTATCAGGCACAAGCTTTTGTTTAGTTGTGCCAGACTATTAAAAAAGCTGGATGTAGTTTAAAAGCAGAGTGTTTTCACGGGTCTTTAAGGAGCTTTTTCATGGAATTTTATAGTTACTGGCGATCTTCAGCTGCCTATCGGGTCCGGATCGCATTAGCATTCAAAGGCATGGCTGCCGATCTGCACTATGTGCATCTATTAAAAGACGGGGGACAGCAACGTCTTCCTGCATATAAATCGCTGAATCCATCACAGTTAGTGCCGACTTTAGTGGATGGCGAGCTGACGCTGAATCAGTCATTGGCCATTTTGGAATATCTGGAAATCAAGCAGCCACAGCCAGCGTTGTTACCAGCTGATGTCCAGCTAGCGCTAAAAGTACGCGCGGTAACACTGGATATCGCCTGTGATATTCATCCGCTGAACAATTTACGGGTGTTGCAATATTTAACCGGACCGCTGCAATTGTCAGAGCAACAAAAACTGCATTGGATCCAACACTGGTTGCAACAGGGTTTTCAGGCGCTTGAACAGCGTTTATCGCATCAGGCAGGCAATTGCTGTTTTGCTGATACCGTGACCTGGGCAGATTTATGCCTTGTGCCGCAAATTTACAACGCGCTGCGTTTTGGTTTGGATATGTCACCTTACCCGACGTTATGGCGGGTTTATCAATATTGTCAGACGTTACCGGCTTTTATTGCCGCAGCGCCAGAGCAACAGCCGGACGCGCAATAACTTAGCAAAGCGTCGGCTGCCAAACAGGCCTGAGCAAGCTCTGTTTGGCAAGCTCTATCGGACCCCGGCACCTCCTTACGCCGATGTCGGCAGCACACGCAGTTCACCGCCGTGTTGGATCTATTCTTTATTGGCTTATCTGGCGAAATTACCGGTAGATGTGGTAAAACTGGATAGTAGTTTATTTATTGAATTGGATGACACATCTCAAAGTGTAAGCATGGTGCGGTATCTAAACCGAAAAATGCACGAACCTGGGATGACGGTAGTCGCTGAGGGGGCAAGTCAATTGGACAACTTGCAATATTGTGGGATATGCAATGTGACTTCATTCAGGGTTAGGTATGTAGCCGCCCTCTCCCAGAGGCCGAATTTGTCGTTTATTTTTCTTCAAATACAGGGCAATACCAAAGGGAGCAGTTAGCCAATGACTGAACAACAAAAACCGTTGCGAGCAATTATTGTCGAACAGGACCCTGCATATCAGGCCTCTATCCGCAGATTGTTACAACGAGTGGTGCCCCATTGGCAATGCAGCTATTTGTCAGATGCTGCGTTCGTCCGAGAATTGTTATGCAGTGAGCCGATAGATTTGTTGCTGACTGAGCGCCTCGGGCCTACAGATAGCGGTGAAACCCTGCTTGAATTTTCCTGCCAGCACAGTCCGATTACCATCCGGGTATTGATGAGTGCTGATAATTCCGATGCGATGTTGCTGGCAACTACGCACTGCGCGCATTTGGTGCTTGGTAATCCGGTTACCGAACAGCAGGTGCTTGAAGTATTTAAGCGGGTGGAATTACTTTGTAACGGGCCCTTTACTGCGCATAGCCGATATCAGTTGGGGCAAATCAATACGTTGCCTATCCAACGCAGCAATTATCAGACATTGATGAAGTTGTTGTCTGACGATGACAGTTCTACCGTCGCGGTGGCGTCGTCGCTGGCAAGAGAAGCGCCTCTTGCGGCGAAGTTACTACAGCTTGCCAATTCGGCTTATCTTGGCTTTAGCAGGCAAACTCTTGATTTAGCAGAGGTTGTGACCAGGTTAGGCCGCTCGATGATTAAAGCGGTTGCTTTTGCGGTGCAGCTGCACAGTCAGTATGATGGAAAAATCCGTCCGGATTTACATCAGCGGTTGTTAGACGACTCATTTGAACTGGCAACGATGGCCGGTCAGCTGGCAAAGACTCAGCAAAGTGGGGCACTTCTGGCAGAGCAGGCTTTTATGGCCGGCTTGATGCAGGTATTGGGGCCACTGGTGTTGTTATCAGCGATGCCGCAACATCAGCAGCAATTGACCGAAGAAGACATGTTTCAGGAAGGGATCCCCGATCATTGCTTGATCAGTGCCTACCTGATGTTACTTTGGGGTTTTGACGCTGAAGTCTGTGATGCCGTGATGTATCGGTTAAGTTTAAATGAAGTGCCGATGCCGACGTTGCTCGAGACTATTATGCATCTGAGCAGCTATGTGGTAGTTTTCCGTCGCCGACGTCAGGATGAAGACCTGCCGGTGCCGTGCTGGACAGCATTACAGCAGTTTCAGCTAACAGATACTTTTAGTCACTTACAGCAATCTGGACCTGGTGTTCTCAATGAATAAATTCAAAGCGCCGAAGCGGTGGCTCAATGCTTCGTTGTTTTATATTGGCTGTTTTGGTGTGGTATTTCAGCTCACCGCGCAGTTGTATAGTTGGTGGATAGGTCTTGGGTTTATCACAGAATTCTGGTGGACCTGGCCAGCGCCAGTGATCTGTATTTTGTGGGGCACGGTACCGTCACTGCAGTTACAAGCTGAGCCACAACCGCAGAAAGGTCAGTCAACGTTTAAAGTTTAAAGTTTTGGCGTCATCATACTGTCCACCTCTATGCCGGTGATCCCTTTATCACTGAATATAAAGTGGACCTGACCACGATTTTTGCTGGTGAAAAAATACTCGGTTTTATCAATGGTCAGTTTATATAATCCGGCTTTCGGAGAGGTTGTTGGATCTTTTTTCAGCTGCAATTGATGTTCACCAATTTGCCATTCAAACCCTAATAGTGGTTTTTTACTGAAATCGCTCACCCAGATTTGTTGCTGGTCGTTCAGCACTAACTCCAAAGTATAACGTTTTGGCACTTCATCAACAGCCATGCTGAGTTTACCGGCATTAAACCGGTATTCTCCCTCATGCTGTAAAAACGAGAAACCAAATTGAAAACTTTGTGTTTGTCCGGTTTCATCAAGCAGTTTGCCCTGACCGCTATAATCGAACTCAGCGCTGGCGATTGGGCTTAGTAATAAGCCCGTGAACAGTGCGAAACAGCTTAGAAAATGACGGTTCTTAGACGACATACTGACCTCGCTGTTTATAAAAATATTGTTTATCAGGATATTGAGCTGCTGTGTCATTAAAGTTATAGCAGTGGCTCAATTATTTTAGCTGCAATTTTTGCCCTGGCTGCAGCAAACTTTCAGTGGTTAAAGCATTCCAGCGCAGTAGATCTGCCAACTTCACTTTTTTCTGCTTCGCGATTTTGTCCAGAGAATCACCAGCTTTGACCACATATACCTGATTTTGTTGCCGGGAGGCTGGTTTTGACATTGTGCCGGAACCCGGGATCTGCAACGTCTGACCTGGTTTTAACCTACTTTTGGCCGACAATTTGTTATAGGCGGCAAGTTCACTGCCATCAACTTTAAACTGCTTGGCAATCAGCCATAAATTATCACCGGATTTTACCTGATAGTTGGTTGATTTGCGTGTTGGTGACGGTGTGCGCGAGCGGACCGGCGATTCTATTGATGCATTCAAAACCAGCTGCTGGCCGATTTTTAATTGATCAGATTTGAGTTGGTTCAGCTGTTTCAGCTTCGCGACGGTGGTGCCATGTTTACTGGCAATCAAGCCAAGACTGTCGCCAGATTTCACCCGATATTGCTGGGTCGCAGCCAGTCTGACGGCACGTAATTGCGTGCGTTTTGCTGCAAACAAATCCATTTTCGATAAAGGCAAAACCAAAGATTGTTCGCCATATGCGGTATGACTACGTTTAAAACCTGGGTTAAGCGTTTTGATTTCGGCCAGTGACATCTTTGTCAGGTTGGCGACCTGATTTAAATCAACCGGCCCTTTGACATTGGTAAATCCAATTCTTGGCTGATTTGCGATAACAGGCCAATGCACATTATATTTTTCTGCTTGTTGTAACAGGTCAATTAATGCCAGCCATTTGGGCAGATAAATCGTGGATTGTTTTGGTAGGTTCAGCGACCAAAAATCAATGGGTTTTCCTTTGGCCTGATTCGCAGCAATCGCTTTTTGGACCCGGCCTTCCCCGGAATTAAATCCGGCAACCGCATTAAGCCAGTCTTGCCCGAGATTGTTGTACAGGTATTGCAGATAATCCAAAGCGGCCTTTGTTGAAGCGATCGGATCTTTGCGCCCGTCGTACCATTCATTGCGTTGCAAACCAAAATTACGGGCGGTTTGTGGCACCATTTGCCAAAGACCGGCCGGCGCTCCAGCCTGAGCTAACGGATTAAAGGAGCTTTCTACAATCGGTAGCAATGCCAGTTCTACCGGCATCTTGCGGCGTTCAAGCTCAGTGACGATATGGTACAAAAAAGGTTCGGCCCGGACTGAGACCTGTTTTAATAAACGTTGATGGCGACGATAAAAGTCCCGTTGTTGTGACACTTCCAGAGTATTCGGAATTTCAATTTGAATTTGTTGCCGGATCCGCAGCCACACATCAGGTAGTTCCGACAACGATTGCTCAGTTGAGCTGACAGTCAGCGGGATCTGCGTTCTGAGTGGTGTCAATGTGTTGTCAACAGGCACTTGCTGTGGTGGCTTGCTTGGCGTGGCAAGTGGTGTACTGACTTTTTGTTGGTTTACACAAGCGCTTAGCCCAATCAGCAGTGATAAAAGCAGCTGTTTTCTCATGTTAAGACATACCTTTTTGGAGACAACCCGACACCAAGCCGGTAGTAAAAACCGGGTATGTTACCTTGTGTAAGGATGATTGCAAGTTTGGATCAGAATCGATTTTTCCAGTCACGTAAAAATTCGAACAAGCTTGGTGCATCTGGTTGTTGCCATTGTTGTTGTAGTTGAGGCTGATGACAGCGCAAAAACGGGTTGATTAATCGCTCAAGTTTTAAGGTAGTTGGTAAGGTGATCTTGCCTTGTTCCCGCAATTTTTGACAAAAGTCGAGATGTTCGACTACATCCGCATTCGCAGGTTCAACTGCATGGGAAAATTTTAGATTCGACACGGTATATTCATGGGTGCAAAAGAGCTGAGTGTCGGCGGGGAACTGATTCAGCAGGCTCAGCGATTGATGCATTTGTGCAGCGCTGCCTTCAAATAAACGACCGCAGCCACCGCTAAACAGGGTATCACCACAAAATAACCAACTTTGACTGGCCAGCCTCGCAAAGTAACATAAATGGCCTAAAGTATGGCCAGGTGTGCTGATCGTTTGAAAACTGACTGCCAGTTCGGGGATGTCAAAGACCTGGTTGGTACTGAGATAGTGGCAATTTTTTGCGGTATGTTTGATTTTATGCTGCTCAGCTGCTGGCAGGTATAGCTTGGCATCAGGCCATTGTTGTTGCAATTGTGGTAAACCGTCCACATGATCCCAATGATGATGGGTGATAAGGACAGCCACCAGTTGCAGCTTGTGTTGCTGCAAATAACTTTGTACAACATCCGGATCGCCAGGGTCGACAACCAGTGCTTTGTCTGCCACTTCCATGCACCAAATATAGTTGTCTTTGAATGCCGGTAAAGCGGTGATAAGGTGCATGTTGTACTCGCTGTGGTTATATTTGATGCTATGGCTAATTCACTGAAATTATCTATTCACTGAAATTATCTATTCAATGGACTTATTTGTTCACTGAAATTATCTATTCACTGAAAATAAATAAATCACTGGATATGATCCACTAAATTTTTTTTGCAGCCAATCGGTTGCGACAGTTAAAGGCGGCTCCGGATGAAACCTGCATTAAGCCGACATACCCCAACGACCATTCCGGCAAGTTGGCAACAGTTTGCGCAAGGCAAAGCATTAGCGCAACAGCTGGAAGCCCAATTTAACCTGTGGTGGCCACGGATTTTTGGCTATCACTTATTAAAAGTAGGCAATTTGAGCAGTGCACTGGACACGAGTGCCTGTAGTATCAAGCATCAAATCAGGCTGGCAACAGTGCCGGAGCTGGCAACTCTGATTGCCGATCCGGACGATTTACCTTTGATAGAACATGCCGTCGATGCAGTGCTGCTGGCGCATTGTCTGGAATATGCGCAGGATCCACATCACGTGATCCGTGAAGCGCACCGGGTACTCATGCCCGATGGTTATTTGTTGATCAGTGGATTTAACCCCGTCAGCGCCTGCGGGCTGCTCAAACTCTGGCCGGGATTACAAGGTCGTTTGCCCTGGAGCGGCCGGTTATTTAGTATGGCGCGGGTAACGGACTGGCTGCATTTGCTCGGCTTTGAAATCCTGTATGAGCAACGGCTATTTTGCACCAGTATGCTAGCGGATAAACATAGTCAGTCCGGACTACGACAGTGGGCGGACCAACATCTTCACTATTTTGGCGCTGCTTATGTGATGGTCGCCAGGAAACGAACTTTACCTTTAACGCCGATTAAACCGAAATGGCAACTCACCAACAATTTTAATCCTGCAGTGAAAGGGATTAGCGCCAGACATCAAGGATGATTGCTTTGTGGGTGTTGTATTGTGAGCGTTGTATTGTGGTCACTGTTTTGTGGGTGTTGTTTTCGCTTTTTAATTATTCAAAATAATAGCTTACGACTTCGGTTGTTGCTGCAGCCAGCGATCGAGGGCGTTGCCAAACTTTTGTTTGTCTTTGTTATCAAGTGGCGCCGGGCCTCCCAAAGACACGCCACTGCCTCTGAGCTCTTCCTGCATGTTCCGTAAAGTCAGACGTTCGGTGATATTGTCGCGGTTAAGCTCATCACCCCGGGGGGTAATGACTTTGGCGCCAAGGCCGACGACCTCTGCAGCCAGCGGAATATCTTGGGTGATCAGCAAATCTCCAGCGACAATTTCTTCAGCAATACGTTGATCCGCGCGGTCAAAACCAGCCTGAACCCGGATCACTTTAATATTACGACTGGCAGGCAGTGGAATAGGGTGGTTTGAGACAAATGTCAGCATCATGCCAGTGCGCTCAGCAGCACGGCACAACATGTCGCGGACAACTTTAGGGCAGGCGTCGGCGTCAATCCAGATCGGCATTGTGAGTTTCCTGAGGTTGGCAGCTAACCACAGTGGAATTTTGCTGCAAGTGCCAGCCTTTGCTGGTGAGCAGTTGTCGCGCATCGTCACAACTTAACTGCATAAAATATAAACCCGGGTGTTCAGGGCCTGGCTGCGTGGTTATTTTAAAGCCGAGTTGCTGATAACAATGCACCGCAACTTGGTTATGGCGAAAGACAAACAGCGAAAAATCCAGTTTACGGTTTTGTTGTAAGGCCCGGCACATCAGCGACAACAACAAAGCATAACTGAGGTTTTTGCCACGTGCTTGGGGTAAAACCAATAAACGGGCGAAGTGATGTTTGCCAAAACGCTGACAAATCTGACCAAAACCGACGCTGGTTGCTTGTTGTTTGAAGATGTAGCTCGTGGTGTCGGGGCGGTGCAACTGCAGTAAAAATTGCTGCCGTTGCACTGGAAATACAAAGCCTTCACCACCCCATTCGGTAATAGCTGATAAGTCGGTAAAACAGCGGCTGATTTCAAGGCAATCATCAATGGTTGCTTCGAACAGCTGGCAGGCTGCAGATGTCGTCACAGGATCAGAAACCTCCAAGCAGCTTTGGCAGTAATAACATAAGGCCGGGAACTGCCGTGAGCCACAACAACACCGTGTTCAAACGCCAGGCGTTGCGGTAAAAAGGCTGGGCATAAAAACTCGGGTTGTTGCGGATCCAGTACAGCATCAGCGTGGCGAATATCGCGGGTACTGCATATTCCAAGCGGAAATTTTGGTTAAACCAACTGAGCCAGCTGGCCACGGCGCCAAAGAGTGCCAGCACCAGATACGACACCACGGTGGTTTTACTGCGGCTTAGCTGCACTCGTCATTCCTTATTTAACTCGGTGTAACTCGATTTGGCCTGATTTCGGCGGGTTCAGACTTTTATACCCGTCATCCTTGAAGATTCGGGGTTGTTGGCCGCCTTCACTCGCCCCAGTCACATAGACTGCTATGCTCCTGGGGATTCGCTCACTTGCCGCCTACCCGAATCTTCAATGATTTTGGGTATATAACGATTTGTTGCTTACCACATCAAATCGTCTGGAATTTTAAAGTCTGCATAAGGATCATCTTCGGGCATCGCTTCATCTTGCTGATTTAAAACAATAATGGCTTCAGGCAACCGTTGTTGTACTTTTTCAGCGATTTGAATTGGGATCAGATGATATTGCTCGCCCAATTTGGCAATCGCAATCAAACCTTTCACCAACTGCTGCTGAATTTTCGAGGTGACATGGATCCTTTTCACCAGATTGCCGTCAGTAAAGTTAAAAGCAATGTCGCCTTTATAGGGCTGCGAGTTCAATTCAACGATTTGCTTCACCTGCGCCGCCAGTGCTTTTTTGGCGAGGGCTCCAGTTTTTTGACGGTTAAGTTCCTGATCCCGCAATATTTGTGCCTGACGGCCTTGTTCTGCCAGCACGCTGGCCTCATTCACGACCACGCCTTTTTTTCCGGCTTGTACCCGTTCTTTATGTTTTTCTTTTTTAATCGCCGTGAGTTTTTTGGCGTTGCCAAGACCGGCTTTTAACAGTTGTTCCTGCAGTGATTTACTCATGATCTGCTCTTAAGATGATACCAATATTGGTATTGTTTCATGTTCTGACCGGCTTGCAAAGTAGCGCCAGCACTTGGAAAAGCTGACGAGCAGGGCGATTTTCGGTTATGCTAGCAGGGTTTTTCATCCAACTTCCAACATAAAGAGTGCCGACATTGCCATTTCGTGATTTAAGACTTGATCCCAGACTGATCCGTTCGATAGAGCATCTGGGCTTTACCCAGCCAACACCGATCCAACAGGAAGCCGTTCCTGCAGTGATGGTGGGCAAAGATCTAATCGTATCGTCGAAAACCGGATCTGGTAAAACTTTGGCTTATCTGCTGCCGATGATGCAGCGGATGTTAAAAAGCCGGCCTTTGTCACAGCAAGACCCACGTGCCGTTATTCTGGCGCCGACCCGCGAATTAGCTTCGCAAATTTATGCTCAGTTGCGACTGTTTGTTGCAAACACCCGACTGACTTGCGCCTTTATTGTGGGAGGTGAAAATTTTAACGATCAGGAAAAATTGTTAAAGCGTAAACCGCAAATTATTGTTGCTACACCAGGACGGTTGGTCGATCACCTCGAGCACAAGAGTTTTTTCCTGCAAGGTCTGGAAATGCTGATCCTTGATGAAGCGGACCGGATGCTGGATTTAGGTTTTATGCCGCAACTGAATACTATCCATAAAGCGGCCAACCATCGGTTACGGCAAACGTTGATGTTTTCGGCCACGCTTGACCATGCCGATGTGAATGAACTGGCTTTATCGTTATTAAAAGACCCATATCGCGTGGCTATTGGCGCAGGTTACGACCCGCATAAGGACATCAGCCAGCGCTGTTATTTCGCAGATAATTTAAAGCACAAAGAAAATTTACTACAACATTTCCTCAAAGCAGAAAATATTAAGCAGCTGATTATCTTCACGGCGACGCGGGAAGACACCGACAGACTGGCGTTAGTGGTACAACAAGCTGGTTTGGCTGCGGTCGGATTAAACGGCAAGTTGACTCAGGCGCAGCGCAATGCGGTGATGCAGGCTTTTGCTACCAATAAACATCAGGTTTTAGTCACCACTGATGTGGCGTCCCGAGGCCTTGATTTACTCCAAGTGTCGCATGTTATTAATTTTGACATGCCAAAACATCCGGAAGAATACGTGCATCGGATTGGCAGAACGGGTCGCGCTGGCCAGCAAGGTCAAGCTTATTCATTGGTAGGACCAAAGGACTGGGATAGTTTTGTGCGGATTGAGCAGTTTTTACGCCGGCCGCTGGAAATGGCAGAAGTTGAAGGATTAAAAGCGAAGTTTAATGGCGTGAAAGTCGTCACCGAAACTGTCACTAAAAAATTGCCTAAAGCTAAACCTAAGCCAAAACCAGTCAAAGCTGACGGTGCAAATTCAGAAGCAGCTGTAACAATTAAGAAAACGCCGAAGTTTTTTCTGGGTGGCGATGATGGTTCAGCTCCAATCAAAAAAAAGCAAAAATAATCTGATTTGCTTGTTTTATATTCAGAAATTGGTGCTACACTCGAAAAGTTGCCCGCTCAAAAACTAAGCGAGTGTGATGGCAACATATTGTTTGTAAAGGATTGTCTTTCAAGCAATGGGTGCGGTCAGTAAGCAGGGAAATTATTTTCTGTTGGGATAGCAATACCTATTGACCCAATTATTAGGTTCACTGATAATGGGGTTGTAATATGTACTAGCTCGAACGTGGCCGGTAATATTTAAGTCGCCAGTTTATGGCAAATCTAGTTAAAGTAAGAGAATGTTATGTCACAATTAATTTCCGGTACCGTTAAGTGGTTCAACGAAGATAAAGGTTTTGGTTTCATCGAGCGTGAAGGCGGCAAAGACGTTTTCGTTCACTTCCGCGCAATCAACGGCACTGGTCGTCGTACTCTGGTTGAAGGTCAGAAAGTGACTTTCGAAGTAACTGAAGGCCAAAAAGGTCCTCAGGCTGAGAACGTAACTGTAGTTGCTTAATTAGCAGCATATAGTCAAAGTTTCTGTAAAGAGCCGACTCATCGAGTCGGCTTTTTGTTGCCTGTAAAAAGTCAGTTGTTGTTTTGGTATTTGTTATTTTGGTATTTGTTGTTTGGCATTTGTTGTATTGACTAGAGTTAATCAAAACTACATCGGTATAAGATAGTAATCTGCGAAAAGGCGACAACAGAAATCTGCATTCAGCGATTATTTAGTCCCAGCTAAAACCCAATTGCGCTTGTTGTTGCGGATTTTTTAAACCGACATGAATACCAACCAACCGCACGGCTTTACCTTCACCACGTTGCCAGGCTTGATCCAGTAGCTGTTCCAGCATTGGAAAATTAAGTTCATGATGCTGGCGTTCGATGGTGGTCTGATGAAAGTCTTGGAATTTCAGCTTGATACCAATTTTCTGAATTTGATCAGTCGCTTCGCAGCGTTGTACCCGATGGTGTAGCTTGGTATAAAGTTGCTGTAACCATTGTTGGCCTTGCGATAACAGTTTTAAATCTGTACTAAAAGTATGTTCCACAGCGATGGATTTACGCTCGCGTTCAGTTTCAACAGGGCGGTTATCAATGCCTTGGCTACGTTCGATAAGCACTTCGGCATAACTGCCAAATTCACGGATCAACAATTGCAATTCTACACTTTTAATGTCCCGACACAGATGTAAACCCAACTTTGCCAATCGCTCAGAGGTTTTTTGGCCGACACCAGATATTTTCCGCAGTGGCAATTTCTCGACAAAAGCAGCGACTTTATCCGGTGGAAGTACAAACAAACCGTTCGGTTTATTCTCATCACTGGCAATTTTTGCCAGAAATTTATTTGGGGCAACACCAGCTGAAGCTGTGAGACCCGTTTCGGCATAGATCGTCCGGCGTATATCTTCGGCAATGAGGGTGGCTGACCCCGAAAATAACGCACAATCAGACACATCCAAATAAGCTTCATCCAATGACAAAGGCTCAACTAAAGATGTGTAACGATGAAAAATCGCTTGAATAGCTGTACTGGCTGCTTTGTATTTTTCCATCTGACCGGCGATTAAAATAAGTTGTGGACACAATTTTAACGCCTGAGCTGTTGGCATTGCCGAGCGAACGCCGAAGGCTCGTGCCGGATAGTTACAGGTACTGATTACACCTCGTTCGGTCCGGCTGCCGCCGATGGCAATCGGGACCGTACGGTAAGCGGGGTTATCACGCATCTCGACGGCAGCAAAAAAACAGTCCATATCAATGTGAATGATTTTGCGCATTGGTTCGCCACGCTCTGCTTGTTTGCTGTGTTTATATACAGTATATTTGCCGCTACATGCAGATCTGTCAAGGATGATTTGATAAGTTGATGATCTGAATGAAATTCTTTACATAACCAACTGCTCTTGCCAGTACATAGTAAGCAAATACAACCTAAAGTGGATGTATGGATGGCTATTTTATCAGTGCAACCTTCAATTTTTCGATGTATCATAGCGCCCAGTTTTTTAGCTACTTTATTCGCAACTTTCAGCCATTGTGCCGCCGCAGGAGTAAGCATGTTAAAGCGTGATATGACCATCGCCGGTTTTGATCCGGAATTAGCCCAGGCTATCCAGAACGAAACGGTACGTCAGGAACAACATATTGAATTAATCGCCTCTGAAAACTACTGCAGCCCACGGGTGCTGGAAGCGCAAGGCTCGCAACTGACCAATAAGTATGCTGAAGGTTACCCGCATAAACGTTATTACGGCGGTTGTGAATTTGTTGATGTGGCAGAAGATTTAGCAATTTCCCGCGCCAAAGAGCTGTTTGGTGCTGATTATGCCAACGTCCAACCACATTCAGGCTCGCAAGCCAACGCTGCTGTGTTCCTGGCGTTATTAAGTGCCGGTGACACCATTTTAGGCATGAGCCTGGCACACGGCGGTCACTTGACACACGGTGCCCATGTCAGCTCATCTGGCAAGCTTTACAAAGCAGTACAATATGGTCTGCACCCGGAAACTGGTGTGATTGACTATGATCAAGCCGAAGCTTTAGCACTGGAACACAAACCTAAATTAGTGATCGCTGGTTTCTCAGCCTACTCAGGTATTGTTGACTGGCAACGTTTCCGTGATATCGCCGACAAAGTTGGTGCATATCTGATGGTTGATATGGCACACGTGGCAGGTTTAGTTGCAGCTGGCTTATATCCAAACCCAATCGCTATTGCTGACGTTGTGACCACGACGACGCATAAAACATTAGCTGGCCCACGTGGCGGTTTAATTCTGGCGCGTAAGAACGAAGAAATTGAGAAAAAACTCAATTCTGCCGTGTTCCCAGGCGGTCAGGGTGGCCCATTAATGCACGTGATTGCAGCAAAAGCAGTCGCATTTAAAGAAGCATTACAGCCAGAGTTTAAAGTGTATCAGCAACAAGTGCTGAAAAACGCTGTAGCCATGTGTGATGAATTTCAGGCCCGTGGTTATAAAGTGGTTTCTGGCGGCACGCAAAACCATCTGTTTTTATTAGATTTAATTGATAAAAACATCACCGGTAAAGATGCTGATGCAGCACTTGGCCGTGCTCACATTACCGTGAACAAAAACTCAGTACCAAACGATCCACGTTCGCCGTTTGTGACTTCAGGTCTGCGGATTGGTACACCGGCCATTACCCGTCGTGGTTTTGGTGAAATTGAAAGCCGAATTGTTGCCAACTACATCTGTGATGTGTTGGATAACCTCGGCGATGAAGGTGTGGTTGAACGGGTGAAAGGTCAGGTCACTGAGCTTTGCGGCCGTTTCCCGGTCTATGGTTGATTGAACGTTCAATGATATGATGGCCGCAATTGCGGCCATTTTTTTAAGGAACAGCGCCTTGTTTTGTCCGTTTTGTCGTGCCGACGATACTAAAGTCATCGATTCCCGTTTAGTTGCCGAAGGCCATCAGGTTCGCCGGCGGCGTGAGTGTGGCGCCTGTCATGAACGGTTCACCACTTTTGAAACAGCCGAACTGGTGATGCCACGCATTATCAAACGCGATGGTTCACGTGAGCCTTACAACGAAGACAAGCTCAGAAGTGGTTTACAGCGTTCCCTGGAAAAACGTCCGGTGCCGACCGAGCAGGTCGAATTGCTGATCAGCCAGGTTGAATCGCAATTACGGGCGACCGGCGAGCGGGAAGTGCAAAGTGAGTTATTAGGCCATCTCATTATGGACGGTCTGGTGAAGCTCGATAAAGTCGCTTATGTCCGTTTTGCATCCGTCTATCGCTCCTTTAAAGATATCCGCGAATTTGGTGAAGAAATTGCCAGATTAGGGGATGAGTAAGTGAGTTTTACTCAATTAGATCAAGAGTATATGCGTCGTGCTATCAGGTTGGCAGCCCTTGGTCGTTTTACCACGTCACCCAATCCAAATGTTGGCGCCGTGGTCGTCAAAGATGGCAAGGTTGTCGGCGAAGGATATCACCGGCAAGCAGGCGGCCCGCATGCTGAAGTGTTTGCCTTGCGTCAAGCTGGCGAGCTTGCAACAGGTGCAACCTGTTACGTTACATTAGAGCCGTGCAGTCATTATGGCCGGACGCCACCTTGTGCGCTGGCATTGATTGCCGCGGGTGTGAAGCGTGTAGTGGTTGCGATGTTGGATCCGAACCCACTGGTCGCTGGCAGCGGCGTCAAATTACTACAGGATGCTGGCATTGAGGTAGAAAGCGGATTGTTGCAAGACGAAGCCATCGCCTTAAACCCTGGCTTTTTGCATAAAATGCAAGCACAGCGGCCTTTTGTGCGGTTAAAACTGGCGGCAAGTATTGATGGTGCTATCGCGCTTTCAAACGGTGACAGTCAATGGCTGACCGGTACCGCAGCCCGTGAAGATGTGCAGTTACTTCGTGCACAAAGCTGCGCTATTTTATCCACAGCAGAAACAGTCCTGGCAGACGATGCGCTACTCAATGTGCGATCGCCAGCAGTAACGCCCCTTGAAAATGGCCAGATCCGCCAGCCGCTACGGGTTATTCTCGACCGCCGCGCTCGTTTAACTGGCAGCGAGCCGATGTTTGCAACGGGTGGTGATATTCTTTTAATTCACCAGTCTGGGCTACAATTGCCAGAAATCGACAGCGCCGTTGTGAAAGTCCAACGTATTGAGTTGCCGGTAAACTACGAGCAACGATTTGATTTAGAAACATTACTTACTTTGCTTGCTTCCAAAGCCATCAATTTGCTGTGGGTGGAAGCGGGTAGTCAGTTGGCGAGCCAGTTCTGGAGCCAAGGCTTGATCGACGAACTGGTGCTTTATCAAGCGCCGATGTTGCTCGGCCAAAACGCGCGGCCGATGTTGCAGTTACCGGTATATAGCAGCATCAGCGAAGCCCCGCGTTGGCAATGGCAGGATGTCTGCAAAATTGGTGATGACTTACGTTTGATAGCTCGTCTTAAAGGACATTAACGAATGTTTACCGGTATTATTGAAGCGACCGGCGTGCTGGCTGAACTATCGCCACACGCGACCGATCTTTCTTTACGAATTCAAAGCAGTACATTGGATTTTTCCGATGTGAAACTGGGCGATAGCATTGCCAGTAATGGCGTTTGCCTGACGGTCACAGCCTTTGGCAACGATTGGTTTCAGGCCGATTTATCCAATGAAACGCTGGCCAAAACTTTATTTGGCCATTACAAAACGGGTCAGCTTATCAACCTTGAAAAAGCTTTATTGCCAACAACCAGGCTGGGCGGACATTTGGTCAGTGGTCATGTTGATGGTGTTGCAACGGTCAGCCGTATCGAAAAAACCGGCCGTGCCTGGCAGATTTTTATCAAAATGCCGGCGGGGCTTAGTAAATACATTGCCGAAAAAGGCTCGATTACCATTGATGGTGTTAGTTTGACGGTCAATGAGCTGATTGGTGATGAGTTCCGGCTGACGATAGTGCCACATACCGCGCAGCACACCACCTTGCAGACGTTACAACCTGGCCGTCAGGTGCATCTGGAAGTGGATTTGCTGGCACGCTATTTAGAACGATTATTAACAGGCCATCAGGCACCGGAAAAACAAGGTGTCAGTCTGGAATTATTACAACAACGTGGCTTCCTCTGAGCCTGCAACGTCTTTATAACCCAAGGTGAGTTATGCAATTAAATACCCCGGCAGAAATTATCGACGATATTCGTAACGGCAAAATGGTCATTCTGATGGATGACGAAGACCGTGAAAACGAAGGTGATCTGGTGATGGCGGCCGATTATGTCACGCCTGATGCGATTAACTTTATGGCGACTTATGGCCGCGGTCTGATTTGTTTAACTTTAACCCGCGATCGCTGTAAACAACTGAATTTACAGTTGATGGTCGACAAGAATAAATCGCAGTTCGCCACTGCTTTTACTGCGTCTATTGAAGCTGCAGAAGGTGTGACTACCGGTATTTCGGCGGCAGACCGCGCCCGCACGGTGAAGGCCGCAGTGGCGCGCGACGCCAAGGCTTCGGATATTGTGCAGCCTGGCCATATTTTCCCACTGATGGCACAAGATGGCGGCGTGCTGGTGCGCGCGGGTCACACGGAAGCTGGCTGTGATTTAGCCCGGTTGGCAGGCTTAGAGCCGGCATCGGTGATTGTTGAAATTCTAAACGACGATGGCACCATGGCTCGTCGTCCTGACTTGGAAAAGTTCGCCGCCAAACATGGTGTAAAAATTGGCACCATTGCCGATCTCATCGAATACCGCAACTTGCACGAAACCACCATTGAAAAAGTCGCAACCTGTAAATTGCCAACCGAAGTGGGCGAGTTTGATTTAGTCACCTTTCGCGACACTATTGACAATCAAATCCATTTTGCGCTGGTCAAAGGCGAAATCAGCGCTGAACAACCAACGCTGGTGCGTGTGCATTTACATAATACTTTCAGCGATTTATTACTGGCTGACCGAGCGGCGAACCGCAGTTTTTCACTGCATAGTGCGATGAAACGCATCAATGCAGAAGGCGGCGTATTGGTACTACTTGGTAAACATGAAAGCACCGAAGATTTGATGACAACGGTGCAGAACTTCGAAGCTGAAGACAAAGGCGAAAAACCGGTCACAGCACCATGGAAAGGCACGTCACGCAACGTTGGGGTTGGTTCGCAAATTCTGGCAAGTTTGGGTGTGCGTAAGATGCGTTTACTCAGTCAGCCAAAGCGTTACCATGCCTTGTCCGGTTTTGGTCTTGAAGTGGTTGATTACGTCTCGGAATAATCTGCGCGGCGGCAATTGTGAATATACCCGTCATCCTTGAAGATCCGGGGTTGTTGGCCGCCTTCGGTCACCCCAGTCACATAGGACAACTATGCTTCTGGGGGTTCGCTCAATTGCCGCCTACCCGAATCTTCAATGATTTTGGGTATAAACACTAGTCGGATGAGGCTATTGTTGTGCTATCATATGCGGCCTTTTTAGCGACAGTTTTTCTATATCCCGAATCTTCAAGGATGAAGGGTATAACTTCCCACCATATCGAGGATAACTCATGCAAGTAATTGAAGCAGGTTTAGCCGCCAAGGGTAAAAAGTTTGCCATTGTGGTGGCACGTTTTAATAGCTTTATAGTGGAAAGTTTATTAGATGGCGCACTCGATACCCTGAAACGGGTTGGTGATGTCGCCGAAAACGATATTACAGTCGTTCGCATCCCTGGCGCTTTTGAACTGCCACTTGCAGTGCAAAAAGTAGCGGCCAGCGGCAAATACGATGGCATCATTGCCTTAGGCGCAGTGATCCGCGGTGGTACTCCGCATTTTGAATACGTCGCCGGTGAATGTGTAAAAGGTATCGCTCAAGTGTCGATGCAATTTAGCGTGCCGGTGGCTTTTGGCGTGTTAACTGTTGAAAGCATTGAACAAGCTGTTGAACGTGCTGGCACCAAAATGGGCAACAAAGGTGGCGAAGCTGCTATGTCGGCTCTGGAAATGGTTAACGTGTTAGCACAACTGTAGGATTTTTAGATGAAACCAAATGCACGTCGTCAGTCTCGTTCGCTGGCAGTCCAAGGGGTTTACAGCTGGCAAGTCAGCAAAAACCCAATTGGTGATATAGAGCAACAGTTGTTATTGGAACAAAATACCAAGCATCTGGATGTTGGCTATTTTCAGGACATCCTGCGTGGTGTGGCGGTGAATTTCGCCGTGCTGGACGAAGCAGTGAAACCTTTTATTGACCGTCCGTTTGAAGAAATCGATTTAGTCGAGAAAGCCATTTTACGGGTTTCCGCTTACGAGCTGAAATTCCGTCTTGATGTCCCTTATAAGGTGGTCATCAATGAAGCCATTGAATTGGCCAAGGCCTTCGCCGCCGACGACAGTCACAAGTTCGTCAACGGCATCCTCGATAAAGCGGTCAAACTACTTAGACCAAATTGATGGAGAGCCGGCGAAAGTCGGCTTTTTTATGGGCGAATTCGAACTCATTGCACAATGTTTCAGTCAGGCTGGTCGCAGCCGGACCGACGTAGTTATTGGTGTTGGCGACGACGGCGCCGTGGTGCAGGTGCGTGATGGCTTTGATTTAGTGGTCACCACCGATACGATGGTGGAAGGTGTCCATTTTTTCGCTGATGTCGACCCACGCGCACTCGGGCATAAACTGGTCGCAGTCAATGTCAGCGATTTAGCCGCGATGGGCGCTGAACCGGCTTGGTTGTCGCTTGCGATTACACTGCCGAAAGTTGAAGATGCCTGGCTACAAGCGTTCGCCGAAGGTTTAAGTGAAACAGCCGACTATTACAATTGCCAACTGATTGGCGGCGATACGACACGGGGCCCCTTGACGCTCACCGTGATCGCCAAAGGTATTGTGCCACGTGGCAAAGCTATTACCCGTGCAGGCGCTAAAGTTGGCGACTATATTTACGTCACCGGTACTTTAGGCGACGCCGCACTTGGTTTAAAACTGGTGCAAAATCAGGTCGAAGTCAGTAAAAAACATCGCGCGCATATTTTGCAACGCTTTCATTATCCGACGGCCCGAGTGGCGCTTGGGCAAGCGCTTCGGACCATTGCCAGCAGTGCGATGGATATTTCCGATGGCTTGTGTGGTGATTTGCCGCATATTCTAAACCGCTCGAAAGTTGGCGCTATTGTCGATGTCAGTAAAATCCCCATGTCGCAGGCGTTAAAAGACAGTTGTGACTGGCAAAGTGCCTTGCAATGCGCTTTATCGGGCGGTGAAGATTACGAACTGGTGTTCACGGTGCCGGAAAATAAACGCGGTTCACTGGAAGTACTGTTATCACCTTATGGTGTGCCTATCAGCTGTATCGGCCGCATCACTGGACTTGCCGGTAAGCTTGAATTAAAGCAGGGCGATCAGCCTTTTAGCTATCAACATACGGGCTATCAGCACTTCTGATGAAACAACATCCCTTTAACCTCACCAAATGGCAACACTGGCTGGCGCTGGGTTTTGGCAGCGGCCTGGCACCAAAAGCGCCTGGAACCTTCGGCACGCTGGCTGCTATTCCGTTGTTGTATCTGGTGTGGCCATTTGGAATTTACTGGGTTACTGCTTTTATTGTGCTGGGGACCTTGTTAGGCGTGTATATCTGCGACATCGTCAGCCGCGATATCGGCACCGCCGATCACGGCAGTATCGTCTGGGATGAAGTGATTGGCTTTGCCATTACGATGTTCGCAGTGCCGCTGTCGCTGACCAACCTGCTGGTGGCATTTTTGCTGTTCCGTATATTGGATATCACCAAACCCTGGCCAATTCGTTGGTTTGACCGCAATGTGCATGGTGGTTTGGGTGTGATGTTGGATGATATTGTCGCCGGAATACTGGCCTGCGCCCTGTTACATGGTGTATGGTTACCCCTTCAGATTTAATTGCCGACATCGTTGCAGGCTTCTATGGATTTTGCTCGTTTCTGCTTGTTTTGCTTCGCATTTTTAACACTCAATGCTCAAGCGCAGCCACAATCAATTTATGATTATGATATCAAGCAATGGACAGCCGCCGATGGCTTGTCGAACAACTCAGTCCGGGCGCTGACCCAGGATCAACAAGGTTTTCTGTGGATTGGCACTTTAACCGGTTTAAACCGGTTTGATGGTCATCAATTTGAGTTATTTACCGCGCAAACCACCCGTCATTTAATCAGCAATGCCATTACCCGCCTGTTCACTGACAGCAGCGGATATATCTGGATCGGCACCCGTTCCGGTTTATCCGGCGTGACCTCCAGTACCTTAAAGTTCGATAGATACCCCATAGTTGGCGAAGTGACGTCTATTGTCGAAGTGGCGCCGGATGAAATTTGGGTGGCCGCTGACAATTTGTTTCGGGTCAAAGAAGGGCAAATCAGTCGGGTCGAGGATGTAAAAGAGCCGGTTAATCAGCTGGAAGTAACACCACACCATGTCTGGGTCAGCAGCAGCAAATATCTGTATAAAATTGCTAAAAATGGACAGCTAGACAAGCTGAGCCTACCGGCGGATTTATCACAACATCCGGTGTACGATTTGTTGTGGCACAACAATAAGATGCATTTGGCGAGTGAACAAGGTTACTTTCATGTCAGCGAAGATAATGAAATAGTTCGTTGTAAGCTGCCAAAGCAGGAATCCAGTCCGGTATATAAATTGTTCCGTGATCAAAATAACGGCGATTGGGTGTCCGGTTACAGCGAGTTGTTTCACCGTCATCAGGGGCAAGATTGGCAGGTGATCAGCCGCGACGAACTTGGTAGCTCCACGTTATTTACTGATATTTATCAGGACCGTCAGCAAAATGTCTGGCTGGGTAGTTTTGGTGATGGCATCTATCGTGCGTCACGCGGCAAAATAAAACGAGTGGTTGGCACAGGCCAGCCAGATGAGGTAGTCAGAAGTGTAGTTGCCGCACCAGACGGTGAATTATTACTTGCCTTGCAACAAGGGCTTGGATTTTTAACCAAAGACAATCTGTTTCGTCCGGCGAAGTTGGAGCTGGCTGGTAATTTAAATACCGTGCAAGACCTGCAGCAGGATAATGACAGTTGGTTGCTGGCGACCGACAGCGGCGCCTATCGATGGTTTCCGGATAGCGGTGAAATTAAACTTTTGGATCTGAGTTTGCGTGGTGTGAAAAGCCGGGTCGTGAAACCCAGAGCCGCCGGCGGATTCTGGATTGGTACTGCCACCGGTTTGTTTGTATACGAGCAAGGTAAATTAACGCCTTTTGCCTTTAATAACGAACTTGAATCGACAGTTATTACTTATGTTGAAGAGCAGCAAGACAAATTACTGATAGGCACCACCCGCGGCGGTTATCAATTCCAACAACAAAAGTTACTACGTATCGGGCTTGGTAGCCCGTTGTACCATGCTTATATCAGTAGTTTTTTGTGGTTAAAAGATGGTTCAGTGCTGGCGGCGACTATTGATGATGGCTTGTTTATCCGCCAGTTCGACGGCAAATGGCTGCAATTTGATACGGCCAATGGCTTGCCGTTTGAGCCGGTCATCAGTTTGTATGACGATGTACAATCTGGTTATGTCTGGGCCAGTACGCTGAAGGGCATTTTCCGCTTTCATCCGGCCGATTTGGCGCGCAATGATCAGAACAAAACGGTGTTTGAGCAAGTGCTAACACCTTATGATCGCCAGTTAGGCACAGCGCCGGGCCGTTGTTGTAACGGGGTAGGTCACAGCAAAGTCGCCATGCGCGACCAGCAGTTATGGTATCCAACATTAAAAGGTCTGGTGGCTGTACCTTTGTCATTTAAGGCCAGTTTGAGCGCGCACAGCGAACCGATGATGTTGCAGGTGTTGTCCAGCCAAAACTATTTACTGGAGCCGCAACAAGATAAACTGGTGATGGCGATTGATGAGCGCAATTTGACGTTACGCTATACCGCTATCGATTTTCTGACGACAGCGGCGCTGGAGTTCCGGTATCAGCTGACCGGCTTTGACGCAGGTTGGCACCATGTTGGTTCCCGTCGTGAAGCCATCTATACCAACCTGCCACCCGGTAGTTATCAGTTTAAATTGCAAAGCCGGCAGAACAACCAAAGCTGGGAGTTAGCGCAGCAAACTGAACTGACCCTGGTGATCCCCAGACGTTTTGATGAAACAGCCATTTATCGCGGATTATGGCTGTTATTGGTGTTGATCATTTTATACGGCTTGTTTTGGCTGGGGCGGCGTAATAACCAACTGCGGGAGAATTCATTAACCAAGTTGGTGAAACAACGCACCCAGGAACTTGAAAACAGCAATATTCGATTAAATGAGTTGAACGAGCAGTTGTCACAGCTGACCCATAAAGATCCGTTAACCGGACTACGTAATCGGCGGTTTATGTTCGAACAATTGCCAAAAGATATTGAACACTACCAGCGCAACCGCGATTCGATGTTGGCGCAGAACAAATGTATTGCGCTTATTCATCTGGATATCGACGGTTTTAAACTGATCAACGACAAATATGGCAACAGTGCCGGCGATAGTTTGTTGCAGCAAATCAGTGGTTTATTGATTAAGGAAACGCGTGGTTCTGACTACGTGGTACGCTACGCTGGCGAAGAATTTATGCTGGTGCTGCGCGATGTGCCACTGGATCTGGTGAAAGAATTTGCGCTGCGGTTAAACGAGTTGGTGGCGTTAGAACCATTTCAGCTGCCGGATGGTCGGGCGGTGCCGATGAATTGTTCGGTTGGCTATGCCTTGTATCCGCTGGAACTGTTAGGCGGGCAGCTGATCGGCTGGGAAGTGTCGTTGCAACTGGCAGAGCTGGCGTTATTCCATGTCAAACATTCTGGCCGCAATGGGGTCGCAACTATTTTGTTTGATAATCAAGTGGATGCGTTTGAGTTTGAAGACAGTAATCATATTGAAGCGCAGATTGAGAAGTTACTGGCCGATAGTGTGGCTTGGTTTGATTTAACGCTTTGTAAAATATCCAGAAGTTAGAAAAGGCCAGCCGCTTGTTGCGACTGGCTTTATTTTGAAATCAACCTGCAGTAAATTCCCGGATCCGTTGCAACATACCTGTGGCGTCGAGCCCCAGTTCTGCATACAACTGCTCTTGCGAGCCATGCCGGATAAACTGATCCGGTAGTCCCAGATTTAACAGCGAAAATGACAAACGCAAAGCCGCCACAGCTTCGTTCACTGCAGAACCTGCACCACCGGCAATGGCATTGTCTTCAATCGTTACTAGTGTCTGGTGATTGGCTGCTAATTGCTGTAACAAAGGTAAATCGAGTGGTTTGACAAAACGCATGTCGACTAGCGTGGCGTTCAATTGCTCCGCTACTTCTGCTGCGCTATGTAGTAAAGTTCCGAACACCAACAACGCAATGCCTTCGCCCTGACGAATCGTCCGGCTTTGGCCAATTGGCAGCAAAGTCATGTTTTCATCAGGTGCAAAGCCAGTGGCCGAGCCACGTGGATAACGCACTGCCGCTGGCCCCTGATGTTGATAGCCGGTGTACAACATCTGACGGCATTCGTTTTCATCGGATGGCGCCATAATGACAATATTCGGAATACAGCGCAGGTAACTTAAATCAAAAGCGCCTTGGTGCGTAGCACCATCAGCGCCAACGATACCGGCGCGATCAATCGCAAACAGCACGTTCAGGTTTTGCAGAGCAACGTCATGAATAAATTGATCATAACCACGTTGCAGGAAGCTCGAATAAATCGCCACCACCGGTTTTAAGCCATCAATCGCCATGCCTGCAGCCAAAGTCACCGCATGTTGCTCGGCAATCGCCACGTCAAAATAACGATCGGGGTAGGTTTTCGAAAAACGCACTAAATCTGAGCCTTCACGCATGGCTGGGGTAATGGCTTGCAGTTTTTTATCCTGCGCCGCCATATCGCAAATCCATTGCCCGAAAATATTGGAAAAACTTGGTTTGCCGGCTTTTTTCGCCGGTTGACTGGTGCTGCTGGGGTCGAATTTACTGACCGCATGGTAACCAATCGGGTCTTGCTCGGCCGGGGCGTAACCTTTGCCTTTTTTGGTCACCACATGCAGTAACTGCGGGCCTTTGAGCATGCGCATATTGCGAATAGTATCGACCAGCGTTTCCACATCATGGCCGTCAATTGGGCCTATATAGTTAAAGCCGAGTTCTTCAAAAAACGTGCCTGGAGTCACCATGCCTTTAAAGTGTTCTTCAGCGCGGCTTGCCAGTTCATGCAACGGCGGTACACCACTTAAAATCTTTTTGCCGCCTTCGCGCAGGCTGGTGTAGAAGTTGCCGGATAAAATGCGGGCGAAATAGCGGTTTAACGCACCGACGTTTTCTGAAATCGACATCTCGTTGTCGTTCAAAATCACCAGCATATCTGGCTTTACTTCGCCAGCATGATTTAGCGCTTCAAACGCCATCCCTGCGGTAATAGCACCATCGCCAATCACCGCCACCACTTTACGGTGCTTTTGCTCGGCTTTGGCGGCGATGGCCATCCCAAGGGCGGCGCTAATGGAGGTGCTGGAATGGCCGACCGTTAATGTGTCGTATTCACTTTCTTCGCGACAAGGGAAAGGGTGCAAACCATCAAGCTGCCGGATAGTTGGCATCCGATCACGCCGTCCGGTCAGAATTTTATGTGGGTAAGCCTGGTGGCCGACATCCCAAATCAACCGGTCAAACGGCGTGTTGTAGACATAATGTAGCGCAACCGTCAGTTCGATAGTGCCAAGACCAGAGGCAAAATGACCGCTGCTTTGGCTGACGGTTTTCAGCAAATAATCACGTAACTCATGACTGAGTTTAGGCAGTTGCTCTTGCGGGATCTGACGCAGGTCGGATGGCAGATTGGCTTTGGCTAAAAGTGGGTAATCAAAAATATCGGGAGCCATATACTAAACCTTGGTCAAAAGCTGCGTGCAATTACGTAATGAGCAAATGCGCTGAGTGGTTGGGTGTCATAAGGTAACACAGATAAAGCGTCGTTGGCTTCTGCAAACAGCTGCTGCGCTTTGGCTTTCGCTGCCGGTAAACCGAGCAGGGACGGGTAAGTCGCTTTGTTGGCTTCTAAATCAGATCCCTGTGGTTTACCAAGTGTGGCTGTGTCGCCTTCGATGTCGAGAATATCGTCTTGCACCTGAAAGGCCAGACCTAAAGCGCGGGCATACCGCACTAGTGCAGCGAGCTCTGCAGGCGCTGTTGCCGGGCTTGCCAGCCAGGCCATTTGTACGGCGCATTCAATCAAAGCACCGGTTTTGAGCTGGTGCATTGCTTCTAAGGCTTCGACCGTCATTTGTTTATTGGTATGGGCTAAATCAATCGCCTGACCGCCGCACATGCCGCTGTAGCCGGCTTGTTTTGCCAACTGTTGCACCATCTGCAAGCGTTTTGGAACAGCAACCTGTTGATAGTGATGGCTGCTTAACAGCTCAAAAGACAGGGCTTGTAAGGCGTCACCGGCCAGAATAGCGGTCGCTTCGTTAAATGCTTTGTGACATGTTGGGCGACCACGACGTAAATCATCATCATCCATTGCCGGTAAATCGTCGTGAATAAGCGAATAAGTGTGTAAACACTCGATGGCTGCAGCGGGGGCATCCAGGTCGTGCAAGTTTGCACCCAGCATCTGGCCTACCGCGTAGACCAAAAATGGCCGCACTCGTTTACCACCTGACAACAAGCTATATTGCATCGCCGCCAGCAATTCTGGATCGGTGATCGGTTGCGCGGCCAACGCCGCTGACATCACTTGTTCAACCCGTTGTTGATAAAGTGCTAATGAGTTCTGCACCCTGTTATTCTCCGGCAGAATTGTCAAAGGTGGTAAGTTGTTCCTGTGCATTGGGCTGCAACAGAATTTGAACTTTTTGCTCTGCTGCCTGCAATTGTTGCTGGCTGGCACGTGTTAAGGCGATACCACGCTCAAATTGTGCCAAAGCATCGTCAAGGGATAAGTCTCCTTGTTCAAGCTGCTGCACAATAGTTTCAAGTTCGGCGATCATTTGCTCAAACTGTTGCGGATTTGCTTGTTTTTTACTCATAACACGACCTTTTGAGAAGAGTGCGCAAAGTTACCTTAGCCAACTGTTATGGTCAATCAGAATGGCGAGCGCAGCAACTAAATTCGTGGCACGACTGAAATTAATTTAAGCAATAAATGACATTGGTCGATAACTCACGATAAGCTAAGATAAATTCGTTGTTCAGCATCGTTTTAAACGGGAGAGTTTTGTGGATTTAGCAACCATCTTGGGTTTGGTCGCCACGATTGGGATGATGGTCTGGGCAATGTATTTGAGTGCCGCCGGCGATCTCATGATGTTTTATGACTTTATCTCCATTGTTATCGTGTTTGGCGGCAGTTTAACAGTGGTATTTATGAAATTCACCCTGTCGCAATTAGCAGGCAGTTTTAAAGCCGCTGGCAAAGCCTTTATGTTCAAAATGGAATCGCCGGAAGAACTAATAGAAAAAGCGGTTCAATTGGCTGATTCAGCCCGCAAAGGTGGCTTTTTAGCGCTGGAAGAAGCCGAAATCCCAAACCCATTTATGCAAAAAGGTATCAATATGCTGGTTGATGGTCATGACGCCGATGTGGTGCGTGGCACTTTAGAAAAAGACATCGATCAGACCTACAGTCGTCACGGTATTTACATCGGCGTGTTTAAACAATTAGGTGATCTCGGTCCGGCCATGGGCATGATTGGTACGCTGATTGGTTTGGTCGCGATGCTGGCCAATATGTCCGACCCAAAAGCCATCGGCCCGGCAATGGCGGTAGCGCTGTTGACCACGTTGTACGGCGCCATTCAGGCCAACTGTCTTTGTATGCCACTTGCCGATAAAATGTCCGTTCGCAATGAAGAAGAAAAAACCAATAACGAGTTGATTCTGGACGCTATTATGGGCATTCAGGATGGACAAAATCCGAAAGTGATTGAAGGGATCCTACGCAATTACCTGATGTCGAAAAAACGTGAAGTCAAAGTTGAAGGCGAATAGGGGGCTTTATGGCTAAATGTCCAAAATGCCCACCACCGGGGTTGCCGGCTTATATGGGAACCTTCGCCGACTTGATGTCATTGTTAATGTGCTTTTTTGTACTGTTATTGTCGTTTTCCGAAATGGATGTGCAGAAGTTCAAACAACTGGCTGGCTCCATGGCATTTGCCTTTGGTGTGCAGAATAAAATTGAAGTCAAAGATATCCCCAAAGGCACCAGCGTCATTGCGCTAGAATTCCGGCCTGGTCGTCCTGATCCAACCCCCATTGATACCATTCAGCAACAAACCGTGGATATGACGCAGCAAACCATGGAGTTTCAGGCCGGTGAAGAAGATTCTGCCGGCGGGCGCCAAGAGCAGCGTGAAGATAAAACCGGTGGTTCCAGCGACAGTACTGATGAACAATCACAAGCGCCAACCGAAGCTGAAACTGCTGAAATGCAAGAACAAATTAACGACATGGTGAAGAAGATTGCCGAGCAGATGGAGCAGCAAATTCAGGATGGCGCCATTGAACTGGAATCATTAGGGCAACAAATCATTATTCGTATTCGTGAAAATGGTTCTTTTCCATCGGGTTCTACGTTTTTACAACCCAGGTTTAAACCAATCATTCAGCAAATCGGCGTGATTTTAAAAGATATTCCGGGGGAAATTACCATCTCTGGGCACACCGACAGCGATCAGGTATCAGATGAGCTCAATAGCAATAACTGGGAGCTTTCGGCAAAACGTGCAGTCTCAGTCGCTGTTGAATTGCTGCAAGGCACAGGACTAGAAAAAGAACGGTTGGTGGTGGTCGGGCACGCCGATACCAGACCGTTGGTGCCGAACGATACCCAACAAAATCAACGCAGAAATCGTCGGGTGGAGATTTCAATTATGCAGGGTAAAGCCAAAGAGTCTGAGCCAATTCAGTTAAAACCGACGCCACCGCCAGGCGGCTAGCAGCCGTGTTTTTTTCCTATCAGACGGTTCGGATTACCGAATCGTCTCAATCATTTCAGTATTTTGTCAGTCTGCTGACACAGTTTTGCCGCACAGGTGTAAATTATGGCGTTATAATGCGCGCCAGTTTTTTTGTGGCGGCATCGACTCATGATCGAATTTATTATTAAGTTACATCCGGAAATTTCCATCAAAAGTAAGTCGGTCCGCAAACGCCAGACCATGTTGCTGGAGCAAAATATCAAAACGATATTGCTGCAACTTGACCCCACCATCGAAGTTCGCAATTTTTATGATCATCTGACAGTTACTGCACATCAAGACTGTGACAAGCTGCGGCGACAGCTGATTGAACATCTGCAATGTATTCCGGGCATCGTGCAGTTTGCTGAAATGCAGTCCGGTAGCTTTGAATCCTTACACCATATTTTTGAGCAAGTGCTGGAGCTGTATCGTGCGCAGTTGGAACATAAAAGCTTTTGCGTACGGGTCAAACGCACTGGCGACCATCCATTCTCTTCCATTGAAGCCGAACGATATATTGGTGGCGGTTTAAATCAACATATTGCTACGGCACAAGTGCGGTTGAAAAACCCGGACTTGGTGGTCCATGTTGAAATCAAACGTGAAAAATTAATGATTGTGCGCCAGATGTATCATGGCATGGGCGGTTTTCCACTGCCGTCGCAAGGTGATGTGTTGTCATTAATTTCCGGTGGTTTTGATTCCGCCGTCGCCAGTTATCTGATGATCCGAAAAGGCCTGCGCACCCATTTTCTGTTTTTTAATTTAGGTGGCGCGGCACATGAAACTGGCGTGCGGCAGATGTCTTTTTACTTGTGGCAAAAATATAGTCTGTCGCACAAGGTGAAATTTGTGTCGGTTGATTTTGCACCGGTGGTCACAGAAATTCTGGAAAAAATCGACAATGGTCTGATGGGCGTGGTGCTCAAACGAATGATGATGCGCGCCGCGGCAACTGTTGCCGAAAGTCTGAATATTAAAGCGGTGATCACCGGCGAAAGTGTTGGTCAGGTAGCGAGTCAAACCATTGTTAATCTGAATGTGATTGACCGGGTGACTGAAATGCTGATCCTTCGGCCGCTAATTTATCAGGATAAACAAGAAATTATCGACATCGCGCGGGCCATCGGCGTTGAAGATATGGCTAAAACCATGCCTGAATACTGTGGGGTGATTTCAAAAAGCCCGACGGTCAATGCGGTGCTTTCTGAAGTGCAAGCTGCCGAGCAGCACTTTGATTTTGCTATTCTGGAGCAGGTCAGCACAAACGCCAAAGTGATGGATATTCGAACCATTGAATATCAGGCCGAACAACAGGTTGCAACGGTTTCACTGGAAACTGTATTACCGGCAGGCGCTATCGTGCTGGACGTGCGGGCACCGGATGAAACTGAGCGTTTTCCGTTGCAATTAACCGAGCATAAGGTCGTTGAATTACCGTTTTACAAAATCGCCAACGGCTTTGCCGCTTTGGATCAGGCGCAGCAGTATTATTTATATTGTGATCGCGGCGTGATGAGTAAGCTACAAGCTTTACTGCTCAAAGAGCAGGGATATCAGAATGTGGCGGTTTATAAAAAACCGGATTAGTCGGAAATTAGTTGGCAGTGATTGAAAAACTAATACTGCCAGGGCTGTAATCTGGCAGAAAGCTGCTGAAATAGCGCCTGATGTGCCGGCAGCTGAATTTGATTGGCCGCAGCCTGCTGTAATAAAAAACCGGTGATGGCATTGAGCTCAGTACGGCGTTGGTTGGCGACATCCTGCTGCATCGACGAAAAATTTTGCGCCGTGGTTTGTTGTACTTTTTCAATCAGTTGCTGCAACTCTTCAAGCCTAAACTGTTGGCCACTGGCCTTCGCGACTTCCACAAATTCACTCAACAGCGCCGTGATCTGCGGTTGATATTGGGCTTTGAGCAATTCACCATTTCGAACCTGCAATAACGCCGTCAGCGGATTAATCACACAGTTGATCGCCAGTTTTTTCCACAGGTAAGGTGAGATATCCGGCACTTGCTGTAACGGGCCTAACGCAGTGCTCAGCTCGCTGGCGATGGCGGTGGTTGAGTTTCTGGCGGCAGCGTTACAAGCGCCGAGCATGGTTTCGCCAAAACCGGTATGCCGCACTTGCAACAGCGATGGTTTGTAAGCACCTTGCGTGGTGCTGGCGAACCATAAACCCTGAGTGGGCAGTAGTAACGCCTGGACTTGTTCGAGGGTGCCCATACCGTTGTGACACAACACGATGTGCGCGTTTTCGCTTAAATGCGGCAATAACTGCTGCACCGCGGCGACAGTATCAAAGGCTTTGACCGGGATCAGCACTTTGGCAAAAGGACCACGGCTTGCCGCTGCAAGTTGCATTGGGAAATCGCGACTTCCTACACTAAAACTAAAGCTAAACTGAAAATTCAAATTTTGCGCCTGACGTAACCATAACTGCACCGGTTGCTGCGCCAATGCCCAGCGACTCGCCGCCAACAAACCAATAGCGCCACGACCAACGACCAGCCAGGGATGTTGCTGATGAGTGGTGGTTGCGCTGATCAGATGTTGTTGCATGAAATGCCTTTGCGCTGAATTTCAGGTGGTTTAAGTGTTGATAGTTTTAAAGCGGGCAGGCCGCCATGTCCACAGCAGTAGCGCCAGTAAAATGCCACAGATATCGGCCAGCCAGTCCCACCAGTCACCCTGACGGACCGTCAGATAATGTTGCGCAAGTTCAATCAGGCCGCCATACGCAGTCATGGCCAGCAGTCCTGCGACAGCACGACCGTGAAAGCTCAGTTGCCATAATAGCGTCAGGACCATAAAAATCAGCAAGTGCATCACTTTATCATTTGGCATCCAGCCTGATGGTAAACCGCTGACATCTTTTAAAAAGCCGTAGCTGCAAATCATCAGCGCCAGGGCCAGCAGCATACGGAAAACTTGAGGGTTCAGTGTCATAGGTATGTTCATGTTCATGTTTATGTGTTGCCGCTTGTATTCGAATGCCGGTCTTTCCCTGGTTCAGAGCTACTCACCCACAAACATAATTGCCACAGTTTAGCTGTTTATCACAAACCTCTTGTCTGTGGCAGTGGGGTGTAGCTCTGAATGACAGGCTGATAAAGAACGAACTAGTCTCTAAAGTTCTTAAATTGGAAAGGCTGGCCGAGGTCACTTCCCCGAACCAACTGAATTGCGGCTTGCAGGTCGTCACGATTTTTACCAGTGACCCGTAACTCTTCTCCTTGAATTGCTACTTGCACCTTAATACTACTTTCTTTGACGATTTTAACGATTTTTTTCGCGAGTTCTTTGTCGATGCCCTGCTTGATCACGATATGGCGTGTAATGTATTTGCCATGACGATCTTCTTTTTCTAGTTTGAAACTACTGACATCCATCTGCAGCTTACTCGCTTTGGTGGCAAAAATATCAAACAGCTGCATTACTTGCTGATCGGCTTCTGCGGTCAATTCAATATGGTCTTTTTTAAACTCAATTTTGGCGTCAACGCCACGAAAATCGTAACGGGTTTCAAGCTCGCGTTTTGCGTTCTCAACCGCGTTATTTGCTTGATTCATATCAATTTCTGAAACAATATCAAATGAAGGCATGGCTTTCTCTTTTTCCATTAAAACTTAGCTGACTATTATAAGCTAAACTCTGCAACGAGCGAACCTCTTCTGTATCCAATAAATTAACTACCTGAAGGCTTTAGGGGCAAATAAACCGTAAACGGTTCTGCGCTGTTCGGGATAGTTCTATTGCAACAGCTTTTTCTAAGATCAGTATCAAAATTTCCGCGAATATACCCAAAATCATTGACGATGCGGGATGGCCACGGTGGAACCGCGGCAACTGAACGAATCTGGAGCGCCAGTCCGACCCGGAGCTTAGCTGTTCTAAGTGACTGGGGTGAGTGAAGGCGGCCAACAACCCCGTATCTTCAAGGATGAAGGGTATAAATCAAACAATCAAACTCCGGCGCTACATCTTATCAGCCATCTGGATTTCTATTGACAATATAGCCGCGGCCGCTACACTGAGGCCGCATTTTTTCAGGTGCTGTTTTAGCTGTTGGTAATACTGCCAATTGCGACAAACAGTGAAACGGGAATCTGGTTCAACGCCAGAGCTGCCCCCGCAACGGTAACACTGTTCGTGAATAGTTAAAAAATTCACGATGAAGGTCGCTTAGCCACTGTCTTTGGATGGGAAGGTGAGATTTTCGTCAGATGTCAAAATCTGACAGTGCAGCCCGGAGACCGGCCTGAGAAGTTCATTCACTCAACGACACGCGGTGGGCGTGTACCATGGAGTTATTATGTTGAAATTCTCAATGCTGAGCACGGCTGTGTTCAGTACCTTTACTTTTGCCGCAGCAGCCGCGGTTTCGTTACCAACAAGCAATTCATCAGCAAAAAATACCTCCGCAACAACTGACCACGCGGCGATTGAGCATATCAGCGTGTATGCCAACCGTCAGGCACGGCCAGTATCCGCATCGCTGACCAGTGTCACCGTGCTGGATCGTGCCGATATTGACCGCCGCCAAGTGCGTGATTTACCCGCTTTGTTACAGCAAGTCGCCGGTGTCAGCGTTGCTCGTGATGGTGGTCGTGGTCAAAACAGCAGTGTGTTTATTCGGGGTGGCAGCAGTGGTCATACCCTGGTGCTGCTGGACGGCGTGCGAATTGGCTCGGCAACGCTGGGTTATCAGGCGCTGGCGATGGTGCCGCTGGAGCTGGTGGAAAAAATCGAAGTGATCCGTGGTCCGAAGGCGGCCTGGTACGGCTCCGATGCTTTAGGTGGTGTGATTGCTATTACGACTCGTCAGGGCCAGAAAGTAGAATTTAATGCCAACATCGGCAGTTTTGGTCAGGCCGAAGCCAGTTTATCCGGTAGCACCAAAGTACAGGACAATCTGAATCTATTTGCTACCGTTGGCCTGGCCAGTGCAGACGGCTTTTCCGCCAAAGTTAATGCCGATGCAGATGACGATGGCTACCAGCAAGGTTATCTCAAAGCTGGCGCTGATTATCAGTCAGCTTATGGTTTATTCAAATGGCAGTCGCAGCTCAATGATGGCTATTACGAATTTGATACCAGCTTTGGTGGTGATCAGGCGAATACCCAACAAGATTCCCATCAGCTGAATTGGAGCCTGCAGCAAGACGAGGTCAACCATCAGCTGAAGCTTTCGCATAGTATTGACAGTGATACCACCTTTGGTTTGACAGTGGCGGAATCATTATTTGAAACCAAACGCGAAGAAGTCAGTTATCAGGCGACTGTGACCTTGAACCCGCAATGGAATTTGATTGGCGGCACTAACTGGTATCAGGAGCAGGTCGATAAAAACGCACCAAATTATTCGCAGGATAAAAGAACCAACCAAAGTCTGTTTAGCGGTGTTGGTTTTCAGGGTGAACAATGGTTATTTGACGCTACCGGTCGCCACGACAATATCACGGCTTATGGCAGTAAAAATACCTATCAACTGAGTGGCGGTTATCGTTTTACCGAGCAGTTGACCGGTCGTTTAAGTCAAGGCACAGCATTTAAAGTGCCGACTTTTAACGATTTATACTGGCCTGGCTTTGGTAACTCACTGTTAAAGCCGGAAGAGTCGACATCACGTGAAGTCGGCCTTGCATATAACGGTTCAGAGCTACAGTTGGATGTGGTGTTGTTTGACCGTGATTTAACCAATCTGATTATCGGCGGTAAAACGGCTAGCAATGTGCTGTTGGCGAGCGTTGAAGGTGGGGAAGTCACTGCTGGTTTTGATGTATTGGGTACCAGTCAAAACTTTAGCTACGGTTATTTGAACGGCAAAGATGAAAAAACCGGCTTAAAACTGGTAAAACGTCCGGCGCATAAAGTGAGTTGGAACAACAGCAAACAATGGCAGGATTGGACGTTTAGCAGCCACGCTTTGTATCAGAGCCGCTCGTTTTCGGGTAAAACCTGGGATGGCAAACTGCAGCCTGAGCTTGGCAGTTACCTGATTTGGAACTTAGGCCTGGCATATCAATGGCAACCGAATATCACGGTGCGGGCAAAAGTGGATAACTTGTTTGATAAAGAATATCAAACCAACCTGGGTTATCACACTGCTGGTGTTGAGTTTGGATTGTCAGTGCAAGTGCTGGCTTACTGATCCATTTGCAGTAGAAGCTCTAAGTCGTATCCATGCCAAGCCGCGCTCGTCGCGGCTTTTTTGTGGTTGTTCATTGATGGGGTTGATGACCATTCAACCTTCGCTAGCGCGGTTTTTGTAAGGCCGCAAACTGTTGCCGGAATTTGGCAAGTTTGGGTAACACCAAAAACTGGCAATACGGCTGATTTGGGTTTTGCGCGGCGTAACCCTGATGATAATTTTCCGCCGGATAAAAAGTCGCAACCGCTTCCATGCTTGTCACAATAGCTGAAGGGTAAACCTGCTGCTGCGTCAAATCCTCGATGAACTGTTGTAATTGGGCGCGTTGTTGTTCGTTATGCACAAACACCGCCGAGCGGTATTGTGTACCAATATCATTACCCTGGCGATTTAACGTGGTTGGGTCATGCAAGAAAAACAAAATTTCCAATAACTGCCGGTAGCTGATGATGGACGCGTCAAACTGCAGTTGTACCACTTCGGCATGCCCGGTTTCGCCGGTGCAAATATCGCGATAGGTGGGGTTTGTCGTGTGTCCGCCCATATAACCGCTGGTGGCACTGAGTACACCCTGCACCTGATTAAAGGCCGCCTCGATACACCAGAAACAGCCACCGGCGAAAGTGGCAACTTGTGTGTTCATTAAGTTCTCCGGTTATTTTTGCCCTTGATCTGTGAACATGGGGGCAACGTAGTCTAAACCAATAGTAGGATGAAATTTAATCTGCTTTGTGTCGACCGCGCTTTTTTAGTACCACAATGAGTGGCGGTCGTGGTTAACATAACAGGAGTTCAGGTGAACATTGCGATTATCGGAGCAGGCGCCAGTGCAGCTGCTGCCCTCAGCGTACTTAAACATTACGATTGCCAGATCAGTGTCTTTGAAAAGTCGCGTGGGCCTGGGGGACGGATGAGCAGTAAGCGTGCGCTCGCTGGCAGTCTGGATTTAGGCGCTCAATATTTTACCGCACGTGATGCTGATTTTGTCGCGCAGGTTGCGCTGTGGTGCAGTCAGGGCTTGGTGCAACAATGGCAGATGCAACCCTGGGTGTTTGAACATGGCGTGTTATCGCGATCTGACGATCAACAAATTCGTTTTATTGGTACCAGCACTATGCATCAGATGCTGGCACCGGTATTTGGTGGAGTTGATGTTCATTATCGGTGTAAAATCAATGAATTAAGTTTTATTACCAGCAATGTCAGCAGTCATTCGCAAGGGCAGTGGCAGCTTTGCTCCGAGCAAGGCGAATGTTACGGCGGTTTTGATGCGTTGCTCTTGACCAGTCCACCAGAGCAAAGTCATCAGCTATTAATTGGCGCTCCGATTTGTTCGCAAATTCCACGACATAGTTTGCTGCCATGCTGGGCAGTGCTATTGGAGCTGACCGCACCTACCCATGTCAGTATGGACACCATTTTTGTGAAAGAGGGGACGGCCAGTTGGATTGCCCGGCAATCGACCAAACCCGGCCGGCAAAGTGCCAGACTGCGTGATGTTGCTGACGCGCCAGAACAATGGGTGTTGCATTTCACCGCTGATTTTAGTGCGAAGGAGCTGGAAAGCAGCCCCGAGCGCATCACCGAACTGGCGGCAGCCGAGCTGTCCAGAGTACTAGGGCGAACGGTCGACGTCGCTGCGGCCTTATGTCATCGTTGGTTATACGCCAGCTACAATCAGGCGGTTGTACCCTGCGGCGTGCTTTATGATGCAAAAATGCAGCTGGCATTAGCAGGCGACTGGACCTTAGGCGGCCGGGTGGAAAACGCCTGGTTATCCGGCATCACCGCTGCACAAAAACTCATCAGTGCACAGCATAAAAGCCGGCAGCAACTTTAAGCCGCAGCCTATGGGTATTGGCGACCGGCAGCGGTATCGACCAGGCGTTGCTGCAATGAGCGTTGCGCAAATAGTTTTTCGCTATTGAGTCTGAGGTCAACGGCAAGCTAAGCTAAGGTTTTTGAAAAACAGGGAATGAAAAAATGGGATTATTCAGTGGTTTATTAGGAAATGCCGGTGAAGTAGATGTGGCCGACGTTGAGCAGGAGTTAGCCAGTATTTTGGCGGATGGCGAAAAGCCAGAGCAGGTGTTTAAGCTTATTCGCGATCTGATTGTGTTTACTAACCGGCGGCTGATTTTGATTGATAAACAAGGCCTGACTGGTTCGAAAAAGGAATATATGTCCATTCCTTATCGCTCGATTGTGCGTTTTGCTGCGGAAACCAAAGGCCATTTTGATTTGGAATCGGATTTAAAAATCTGGCTCAGTAGTACTGATCAGCCGATCAGCAAAACCTTTAATAAAGACGGCAATATTATGTCGGTGCAAAAAGCGCTGGCGACTTATGTTTGCCGCTAGTTGTCGCTAGTGCATATATACCCAAACAACTTGAAGATGCGGATTTCAGCGGGAGATAAAAGAACTTGAGGCAAGGCAGCGATTGGAAGCTTTGGTTGTTCCAAAGCGACAAGCGCTAACGCTGCATCAAGGGCTTTTAGCCCCGTCCGAAGGAAGCTGCGGTACTGTGCGACATTCGCTAGTGCGACGCAGCTCTGAAAACGCATCTTCAGGTTGCTTGGGTATATACCC
>Ga0115550_1000095_pt1 | contig 87130 bp, 75 predicted proteins | sample COGITO_mtgs_1005_FD_87177 | JGI IMG/M metagenome (GOLD analysis project Ga0115550, IMG submission 87177) | Pelagic marine microbial communities from North Sea - COGITO_mtgs_100511 | ecosystem: Environmental > Aquatic > Marine > Epipelagic | place: Germany:Helgoland, sampling site Kabeltonne...
AATTGTGAAGTCGGTTGATTGTTATAAGTACTCCAATTAATTCCTGCATCAAAAGAAACTTGAGCACCACCATCATCTCCAATAATCATTCGTTGATTATCTTCTGGGGCAATCCATAAATCATGATGATCTCCATGTGGAGCATTATACGTTTTATAGGTTTTTCCACCATCAGTAGATTTATGATAGCGTACATTTAAGACATATAAAATATCTTCATCTTGCGTATCTGCATACAAACGGGTATAATACCAAGCTCGTTGACGTAATTTACGTTCGCTATTAATTAAGCTCCAAGTTTTTCCGGCATCCGTAGATTTGTAAACTCCTCCTTTTTCATTCTCAATTAATGCCCAAACGATATCAGAATTTACAGGAGAAACAGTAACTCCACTAATTCCCCAAAGTCGATCTGGCAATCCTTTGTTTTTAGAAATATTTGTCCAATTTTCCCCTTCATCAGTACTTTTCCAAAGTGCAGAACCATCTCCTCCACTAGATAGACTATAAGGCGTTCTTCTAATATTCCACGTTGTCGCGTATAAAACTCTGGGGTTATTTGGGTCGATTATTAAATCGACAACTCCAGCATCTTTATTTGTAAATAATTTTTTGCTCCAGGTTTTCCCACCATCTGTTGATTTGTAAACACCTCTATCGTCTGTTGATTTGTACAAATCCCCCATTACTCCAGCATATACGATATCTGGATTTTTAGGATGAATACGAACTCTAGGAATATGACGAGCGTTTTTTAAACCCATATGTTCCCAAGTTTTTCCGGCATTTACAGATTTCCATATCCCATCTCCTGAAGAAACATTTCCCCGTACCGTTTTCTCACCATTACCAACATAAATCACATTGTTATCCCATTCACTGACAGCCACAGAACCTACAGATCCACCGAAGAATCCGTCCGAAATATTTTCCCAAGTATTACCTGCATCGGTCGTTCTCCAAAGTCCACCTCCAGTAGAGCCGAAGTAAAATAGATTTGCTTTTCCTGAAACTCCTGTTACAGCAGCACTCCTTCCTCCTCTAAAAGGGCCAATATTTCGCCATTTTGTGGCACTATAATAATCTTCAGAATATTTGGTAGAATTCTTTTGAGCGTTAACTTTGTAGCTTTCAGAAATTAAAAGACATACAAGAACAAAAAATATTTTTTTCATGTGAGTTAGTTTGTTTTTGGAGCCTAAATTTAAGAATTTATAACGAGAGTAAATTATTTATGAAGATTTGTATCAAAGGTGTTGAAAATAAGTTAATTAACAAGAGTGTTTTTATTTCTGGTTCTAAAAGTGAGTCGAATAGATTATTGATTTTGCAGCAATTATTATCTAGAATCACCATCAGTAATTTATCAGATTCTGATGACACACATCATTTACAACACGCACTTTCAACTCAAGATTCTGAAATAAATATTGGGCATGCTGGAACTGCAATGCGCTTTTTGACAGCTTTTTTTGCTGCCCAAAAAAACAGAACTGTTATTTTATCAGGTTCTGATAGAATGCATAATCGACCCATTAAAATTTTAGTGGATGCGTTAAAAGATTTAGGAGCTGAGATTTCTTATGTAGACAAAGAAGGATATCCGCCTTTAAAAATTATGGGGAAAGAATTGACAGAAAACAAGGTGCAAATTAATGGAAATGTAAGTAGTCAATATATTTCTGCTTTGTTATTGATTGCAACAAGTTTGTCAGAAGGATTGACGGTTGAATTACTAGGAGAAATTACATCGATTCCGTACATTAAAATGACCCTTTCTTTGTTGAATCAAATTGGAATTGAAACAAGTTTTGAAGGACAAACGATTCAAGTAAAACCTCTTCAGAATTCAAAGCAACAAGATTTATTGGTTGAGTCAGACTGGAGTTCAGCTTCTTATTTCTACTCAATTATTGCTTTAAGTGATATTGGTTCAGAAATAAGATTGTCATCCTATAAAAAACAAAGTTTACAAGGAGATGCAGTTTTAGCTGATATTTATGAGCATTTTGGAGTGTCTACAACTTTTGATGAAAACAGTATTATTCTTAAGAAAGTTGCAAAGTCAAAAAAGGAACTTCTACAACTCGATTTAAATAAAGCTCCAGATATTGCACAAACAATTGCCGTAACCTGTTTTGGGTTGGGTGTTTCTTGTGATTTAGATGGGTTACATACCTTAAAAATTAAAGAAACAGATCGATTAGAAGCTTTAAAAAATGAACTCACAAAATTAGGAGCAATAATTTCTGTGACCAATGACAGTTTATATTTAGAAGGTAGCTCAAAAATTATTTCAAATGTTTCTATTGAAACCTATAACGATCATAGAATGGCTATGGCTTTTGCTCCTTTAGCAATTTTAATGCCCTTAAATATTTTAGATGCAAATGTGGTTACTAAATCTTACAGAAATTTTTGGGAAGACCTACAGCAAATTGGTTTTCAATTAAATAAAGCATAAATTATTTGGTCAAACACTTGACAACGCCTATTCGCAAATCGTATATTTGCCGTCTTACAATTAATCTACTTAATGAAATGAGTTATTTTAAGCCTCAAGCTTTTTAGTAGAACGAACACATTCCTTAACCTAAACAATAGAAAGAATCTATGAAATTATCCCATTTTAGTTTTGACTTACCAGATGAATTATTAGCAGAATATCCAGCAGAACACAGAGATGAAGCTCGATTAATGGTTTTGAATCGCAAAGAGCAAACTATTGAACATAAAGTGTTCAAAGATGTTATTGATTACTTTGAGGAAGGTGATGTGATGATGTTAAATAATACCAAGGTTTTTCCTGCTAGAATGTTTGGAAATAAAGAAAAAACGGGAGCTAGAATTGAAGTTTTCTTGTTGAGAGAATTAAATGCTGAAAATAGATTGTGGGATGTTTTAGTAGATCCGGCAAGAAAAATTAGAATTGGAAATAAATTATTTTTTGGAGAAGATGATAGTTTAGTAGCTGAGGTAATTGATAATACTACCTCTAGAGGGCGTACTTTACGTTTCTTATTTGATGGTAGTTATGAAGAATTTAGAGCTAAATTACTAGAACTAGGTCAAACTCCATTACCTAAAGTTATTAAAAGAGAAGTAGAAGCTTCAGATGAAGAACGTTACCAAACAATTTTCGCAAAACACGAAGGAGCTGTAGCTGCACCAACTGCAGGATTACACTTTTCTAAACACTTATTAAAGCGTTTGGAAATTAAAGGAGTAGATTTTGCAGAGATGACTTTACACGTTGGTTTAGGAACTTTTAGCCCTGTTGAAGTTGAAGATTTATCGAAACACAAAACAGATTCTGAACAAATTATTATACCAGAAGCTAGTGCAGATATGATTAATAATGCAATTGAATCTAAGAGAAGAATTTGTGCTGTAGGAACTACTGTAATGCGTACTGTTGAGTCTTCTGTATCAGCAAGTGCTAGATTAAATAGTTATGAAGGTTGGACTAATAAATTTATTTTCCCTCCTTATGATTTTAGCATCGCTAACTCAATGATAACAAATTTTCATACACCAAAATCTACTTTAATGATGATGGCTGCTGCGTTTGCAGGATATGACTTTTTAATGGAAGCTTATAAAGAAGCTGTAAAAGAAGGGTACAAATTCCATACGTATGGAGATGCAATGTTGATTATCTAATTAGATTACAAAATATAAACTCAAAAGCCTCATAGTCATCCTATGAGGTTTTGTATTTTTGCACCAGAATGAAAGCAAAGAAAAAAGACATACGATCGTTAACCAAAGAGCAACTTAGAGAATTCTTTGAAAAGAATGGCGATAAAGCATTTCGTGGAAATCAAGTATATGAATGGTTGTGGACTAAATCATTACATACGTTTGAAGACATGACTAACATCTCTAAAGAAACAAGAGAAATGTTGCAAGAGAACTTTGTGATTAATCATATCGAAGTTGATTCTATGCAAAAAAGTAAAGACGGAACCATTAAAAATGGAATCCGTTTGCACGATGGTTTAATAGTAGAATCTGTTTTAATTCCTACTGAAAAAAGAACCACTGCTTGTGTTTCTAGTCAAGTAGGTTGTAGTTTAGATTGTCGTTTTTGCGCCACTTCTAGATTAAAAAGAATGCGAAACTTGAATCCTGATGAAATTTATGATCAAGTAGTTGCTATCGATAAGCAAAGTCAGTTATATCACAATCATAAACTGTCTAACATTGTCTTTATGGGGATGGGAGAGCCGTTAATGAATTATAATAATGTGATTAAATCTATTGATAAAATCACATCACCAGAAGGTTTAGGAATGTCTGCAAAACGGATTACTGTTTCTACCTCTGGAGTTCCAAAAATCATTAAGAAAATGGCAGACGATGAAGTAAAATTCAATCTAGCTGTTTCTTTACATTCTGCAATTGATGAAGTAAGAACTTCCATCATGCCTTTTAACGAAACTTTTCCTCTAAAAGATTTAGCAGAATCTTTGATCTATTGGTACGAAAAAACAAAACGTCATGTAACCTATGAATATGTTGTTTGGGATGGTATCAATGATAAAAAAGAAGACATCAAAGCATTAATTGACTTCTGTAAGTTAATTCCGTGTAAAGTTAATTTGATTGAGTACAATCCTATTGATGATGGCGAGTTTCAACAAGCAAGTTCTAGAGCTATTGATAACTATATTTCTAACCTAGAGATGCATGACATAGTAGTCAATGTTCGTCGTTCTAGAGGTAAAGATATTGACGCTGCTTGTGGTCAGTTAGCCAATAAGTCTTAGGACTACTTTAACATATATATTTCGTAAATTTGTCTTCACTAATGAAGATAGTTGAGGAAATAAAATTACCCATCCAAAAGGAGATGGAACTCTTTGAAGAAAAGTTCAAAGACTCTATGTTATCCAAGGTTCCACTGCTCAACAGAATTACCTACTACATTGTAAGAAGAAAAGGAAAACAAATGCGACCGATGTTTGTTTTTTTAGTAGCTAAAATGGTTTCTAATGGAGGCTTTGATCAACGAACGTATCGTGGTGCTTCTGTGGTAGAATTAATTCATACCGCAACACTAGTTCATGATGATATTGTAGACGATAGCAACCGAAGAAGAGGCTTCTTCTCTATCAATGCTTTGTGGAAAAATAAGATTGCCGTTTTAGTGGGTGATTTTTTATTGTCAAAAGGATTATTATTATCAATAGACAATGAAGATTTTGATTTATTAAAGTTGATTTCCATTGCAGTTCGTGAAATGAGCGAAGGAGAATTATTGCAAATTGAAAAAGCTAGAAAACTCGATATTACCGAAGAAATCTATTACGAAATCATTCGTCAGAAAACCGCTACTTTAATTGCTGCCTGTTGTGGAATTGGAGCTGCCTCTGTTGGCGCCAATCAAGATACCATTCAGCAAATGCGACAGTTTGGACAGAACATCGGAATGGCTTTTCAAATTAAAGACGATTTATTTGACTATTCTGAAGAGAAAATTGGCAAACCAACCGGAATCGATATCAAAGAACAAAAGATGACTTTGCCTTTAATTTACACTTTAAACAATTGTTCTAAGAAAGAAAAAGCATGGTTAATTAATTCCATTAAAAAACACAACAAAGACAAAAAACGTGTAAAAGAAGTCATTGCTTTTGTAAAACAAAGTGGAGGAATAGAATATACGATTGACAAAATGCACGATTACAAGAACAAAGCTTTAACAATTCTAGACAATTATCCAGACTCTGAATATAAATCTTCGTTATTTAAAATGATTGATTATGTGGTGGAAAGAAAGATTTAAGTTCCTCCCTATTTTTAGGGAATAAAAAATTTCACTATTTCTAGGGATTGTTTTTTTATTTTATTTTAAATAAGTTTGAATGCTATTAATACTTAAAAAAAATATTATGAAAAAAACTAAAATTATTTATTCATTTACACTTTTGACAATTCTATTATTTTGTTCCTGTGAGAACGAAACATCTGATGAAGAATTTAAAGCAAAAAGTTTTGATTTAACTACTTTTGAAAGTGCAAAAAGCAAAATTTCTACATTAAAACCTTTAGATTTTAAAAAAATTAAGAATATTTATGAAGGAATAAATTCTTTTTCTAAAGAGAATGAAGATATTAAACAGATTATTGTTAATGAAGTTAATCAATCTTTTGATCAACCTATATTACAAATTGAGGCACTAAATTATATTGAATATGATGGAGAAGAAATTTTAAATAAGGGTTTAGAAAACGGAATTTTTAATGAGCTTGATGTTGAAATAGTAAATGACTTAGCTGATGATTTAGTTAATTTAGGTAAAGATTTAGCAATTCAAAATTTAGAAATAAAGGTTTTATCGTCTGAATTTAACGAAACAGAGTATCTAAAATATAATCATTTAGCTAACCAATTGCTTTTAAATCTAGAAATGCTTGACTATTCTAGTCAATCTGAATCAACTGATTTGTCAGTTTTTTCTGGATGGAGATGTGCTATGGCCATAACAGCATTCACCCTTTCTACAATAGCCGTTGGAGCAGCATGTGTACCCAATCCAACAACACCTATTGCATGTACATTAGCAATCACTCAATCCACACTTGCTTATGCTACCATGATTGCAGCTTGTAAAAAAGATTCAACTCAAAATTGATGATATATGAAAAATTTAAAATTAAATACCTTGCTTATAATTAGTTCATTATTAATTCTTGTTAGTTATTCAATAATTGTCATTTTTGAATTATTTAGCGAGGGTAATATTAGTATGGTTAATCTAACTTCTATTTTTGGAAATGTAATTGTTGTAACAATATTTATTTTAGATAAAGCAGCAGAAAAAAATTATACAGATTCAAAAAAATTGCTTTATTTGTTAAGGTTCTTAATAGTTTTCAGCACCCTCTTTTGTGGTGTACTGTTAAATGAATTAGTTCAAAGTGGCTTTCTTTCAGGTAATAAGTTTTTTTGGCAACTAGCAGCAATAATTCTAGCAATAGGGTCAATTGTTTTGATTCAAGATGCACAACAAAGAAGATTTAAAAATAGTTGATTTTTAAAAAATAAAAGCTCACACAATATATTCGTGTGAGTTTTTTTAATTTAGAGAGATAACAACTTTTCTACAAAATCTCTACTGTTAGAAAGTCTTGGCACTTTGTGTTGACCACCCAATTTTCCTTTTTGCTTTAGCCAAGAATAGAACAACCCTTTTTTAACACTATGAACCGTTGGCATCACCAAGGTCATATTATTATAACGCTTAGCCTCATAATCTGAGTTGATAGACTTTAAGGCATTGTCTAATAATTCAGTAAAGTATTTTAAGTTTTTTGGTGCTTTTGCAAACTCAATTACCCATTCATGACTTCCTTGTTTTTTCCCATCCATAAAAATAGGTCCAACTGTATAATCAGTAATGGTAGCTTTGGTTTTTTTACAAGCTAATTTTAAAGCTTCTTCTGCATTTTCAATAATTAATTCTTCTCCAAACACATTGATATGATGTTTGGTTCTCCCAGTAATTTTAATTCGATAAGGATTTAAGGATGTAAATTTTACAGTATCTCCAATTAAGTACCTCCATAAACCACCGTTTGTAGAAATAACCATAGCGTAATTCACACCTTTTCTTACTTGGGATAAAGGAATTGCAGTTGAGTTTTCGCCTTTGTATTCACTCATAGGAATAAACTCGTAAAAGATTCCGTAATCTAACATTAATAACAAATCATAAGACCCGTTGATGTCTTGTAAGGCAAAGAAACCTTCTGAGGCATTATAAGTTTCGTAATATTTAAAATTTTTCTTAGGAATTAGTTTTTTGTATTGTTCTCGGTAAGGATTAAAGTTTACGCCTCCGTGAAAATAGACTTCTAAATTTGGCCAAACTTCTAAAATATTGTCTTTACCCGTTTTTTCTAAAACTTTGTTTAATAGAACTAACATCCAAGAAGGAACCCCCACCAAACTGGTAATATTTTCGTGGATAGTTTCATTGATAATAGCTTCCATTTTGGTCTCCCATTCTGTCATTAAAGCTGTTTCTTGCCTAGGAGCTGAACTAAAATCAGCCCAAAAAGGCATATTTTCTATAATGATTGCAGAAAGATCTCCAAAGTAAGAATTGTTGTCTTCATAAATGGCAGAACTTCCTCCTAGCCGCAATCCTTTTCCGTTAAAAAGCTCTGTGTCTTCGTTGTTGTTAATGTAGAGACACAACATGTCTTTTCCTGCTTTTAGGTGGCAATATTCAATCGCCTCATCACTCACAGGAATAAATTTACTTTTTGCATTAGTAGTCCCACTAGATTTAGCAAACCATTTAATTTTTGTTGGCCAAAATAAATTTTGTTCTCCTTTTCTACAACGTTCAATTAAAGGTTCAAAACTTTCATATCGTTGTATAGGGACTCTTGCTGCAAAATCTTTGTAGGTATTGATAGCGGTAAAATCATATTGTTCACCAAACTCGGTACTTTTTGCAAATTGAACCAAACGTAGAATTAACTCTTCTTGAACATCGACAGGATATTTAATAAATAACTCCATCTGATGCTTTCTCTTTTTAAGAAACCAAGAGATAATTGAATTAACAAATGGAATTGCCATGTACGATTCTGAGTTTAGTAAGTTGATTTTTTGCCGTAAGTTTGTTTAGCACTTATTAGACGGAGTTAAAAATAGAAAAATATTTTAGATGCAATACCAAGGAGTTTTAAAAAAGATGATGACTGAAAATACGGATATTATTCAGTATTATATAGAGATGGGTGATGATTTTGTAAATGTCAATCAGTTGTTAAACAGTGATGTAGAGTTAAAATTTGTGAAATATGAATGCATGAATTGTCATTTAGAAAAGGAGATTTATCGTCAAGGATTTTGTAAATCCTGTTTTTTTGAAACGCCAACTGCAGGAGATTGGATTATGAGGCCCGAATTAAGTACTGCACATCTTGGAAAAGAGGATCGAGATTTAGCATATGAAAAATCGGTACAATTACAACCGCATATTGTTTATCTAGCAAACTCAAGTAATGTAAAAGTAGGGGTGACTAGAAAACAACAAGTTCCAACGCGTTGGATAGATCAAGGAGCACATGAAGCGATAGAAATTGTGGAGGTTCCCAATAGATATTTAGCTGGGATTACAGAAGTTGCTTTAAAACAGTATGTAGCTGATAAAACCAATTGGAGAAAGATGTTAAAGAATGATATTGAAGATGCTGATTTAAAAGAATGGCAACATAAATTACGACAATACATTCCTGAAGAAGCGCAAGAATATTTTATAGAAAACAATACAGAAACTCATATCAATTTTCCTGTCCATCAATATCCAGAGAAACCTAAAAGTTTAAATATTGTTAAAGAACAATCTTATACCGGAAAGTTAGTGGGAATAAAAGGACAGTATTTAATTTTTGAAGATCAAACGGTTTTTAATGTCAGAGCAAATGAAGGTTTGGTTGTGAATATAAATGTATAATGAATTAATAATGATAGGAGGCTGAGCGAAGTCGAAGTCACAGTAAAAAATATGACAAACTCTAATTTACTTAAAGTCGCATTAGCACAAATAGCGCCGGTTTGGTTAAATAAAAAATTAACCATTCAAAAAATAGAAAACTCTATCAAAGAAGCGGCAAAAGAAAAAGCAGAACTGATTGTTTTTGGTGAAGCTTTGTTGCCTGGTTATCCGTTTTGGATTGCTTTAACTAATGGAGCAGCATGGAATTCTTCTGTTCAAAAAGAAATGCATTCACATTATGTTCAGAATTCTATAACCCTAGAAAAAGACGAATTAGATTCCATTTGTCAATTAGCAAAAGAACATAATATTGCTGTTTATCTTGGAATTATGGAACGTGCTCAAAATAGAGGTGGACATAGTATTTATGCATCTTTGGTTTATATTAATCAAGAAGGAGAAATAAAATCAGTTCACAGAAAACTGCAACCAACTTATGATGAGCGACTAACTTGGGCGCCAGGAGACGGAAATGGATTACAAGTACATCCGCTAAAAGACTTTACTGTAGGAGGTTTAAATTGTTGGGAAAATTGGATGCCTTTACCAAGAACTGCATTGTACGGACAAGGAGAAAATTTACATATTGCTGTTTGGCCAGGAAGCGATCATAATACCAAAGATATTACACGTTTTATCGCTAGAGAATCTCGTTCCTATGTAATTTCTGTTTCTAGTTTGATGAATAAAACAGACTTTCCTAGCAATACACCACATTTTGAGAAAATCATACAAGATGCACCTGATGTTTTAGCCAATGGAGGTTCTTGTATTGCAGGTCCAGACGGAGAATGGTTGGTTGAGCCAATCATCAATAAAGAAGGTGTTTTTTACCATACCTTAGATTTTAATAAAGTTTTAGAAGAACGCCAAAACTTTGATGTTGTCGGACATTATTCTAGACCCGATGTGACCAAATTACATGTGAATAGAGAGCGTCAGAGTACCGTTTCTTTTACAGATTAAGAGAGGTTTTTGATTTTTTAATTTGAAATATTTCCCAAAATAAAAATCCAAAAACAATTAAATATTCTAGACCTACAAACCATAAATTTTCTTTCCAAGGATTATTAGCATAGACCTGATAACTTAAAACAATAACAACACTCCAAACTATTGGAAAACGATATTTTGTAAAAACAGACAACAAAACCAATGTTGCTAAATACCAAGGATGCATGGTTGTTGTTGTAAAATAGTAAAAAGAGATTGCTATTAACAATGCTGTTATCAATTGTTGAGGCGATTTATTTTTTCTAAAAAAAGTGATAATGACCAGAAAAAGGATTGTTACAACAGGCAATAGTTTGCCAATAATAGCAATTTCATTATAACCTCTAAACAAATATCCGATTTCTCTTGCGATATAATAGATGCTTGCGTTAAACTCAAAATTTCGAAACCATAAAACCACAGAATTGGTGTAGCTACTGATTAATTCGGAAGATAGAAAAGGAAGAAATAGAATGATATTTGTGACAATTACAATAGCTCCAAAAGAGATGAATTTAAACAATCCTTTTAAATAATAAGGTCTGGTGGTTAGGTTGCTTAGCGTTTTACGCTGAGCTTGTCGAAGTGGAGTCGAAGTTAGGTTGCTGAGTGGAGTCGAAGTAAACCATTGAAAAAATAATGGCAAAAACAAGAGTGGAATCAATTTTATAGAAACAGAAATACCTAAAAGAATTGCCGCCCAAATCCACCTTTTTTGAAGTAGTAAATACAAACTCCAAACCAAGAAAAATAGCATCACCGACTCGAAGTGTAGATTTCCCGTTAATTCAATGATGATAAACGGATTTAAAACATAGAGAAAAATATAATGAATTGGTAATTTTAGTTTTTCTAAAATCAGTTTTCCAAAGTAAATAATTCCAATATCCGCGAGTATAATTTGCAATCGTAAAGTAACAATAGACCCTAAAATACTAGACTTTGCGAAAATGGCAGCAAGTAAAAAATTTAACTGATTTATGGGAGGGTAATTGGTAAAATGACTGGCATTTAAAGTTCCCATTCCATCGAACAAATCTATGGCTTGGTTTATGGGGAAATTGTGTTGATCAATAAAGGTTTTTGGGAGTGAAATGTATGGATTGAATCCTTCTAAAATCATTCTTCCATCCCAAATAAATCGATAAAAATCTTGAGATAAATTAGGAATAGCAAAGAGGGAAATTAATCGAAATAAGATAGCGATACCCACTAAAAGAGGGAAATTATCTTTCTCTTTTTTTATGAAATACCAGAACGGAATAAATAAAATTACATATTGAAATGTTAGTTGAATGAAGTTTGTTTTATCTAAGAAATAAGCCAATAAAAAATAAAATACGATACTAACTGAGATGGCTAGTATTGTTCTATTTTTTTGAGATAAATTCATGCTTAGGCTTTAGAGAAAACTGATTTACAAAAAACATACCCAAAGCCAAAGAACAACATCAAATGAAAAGGAAATAAACCAAAATCACCACCCTGTTCTCCTACTACAAATGCACTGCACATACCAAATGCAAAATAAAGTGCTAAAGCGCCTTCAATTATTACATGAACCGATGGTTTTTTTCGAATGTATTTGTTTTTTCCCCAAGTATCTTTTAGGGTCTTTATATTAAATTTTGGAGTTCTTACAAATTCACTTTTTTTACCAAAATGCCCCTCTAAAACGGCAATAGTATTGTGTAAAGAGAACCCCATAGCAATAGAAAAGAATGTAAAGAAAGTCCCTGTGTATTTTATAAAATTTTTGATCCCACCACCATAACTTTTCTTAAACATATACCAATAACAAATAAAGAATATGATAGAACTGATGACAAAGAAACTCATCATGTAGAAATATGATTTTAAATGGGCATATTCATTTTTGATATACAACATTGGAATACTCAAAACCGCCACTAAAAAAATCATCAAAAACATAGAGCTATTCAGTAAATGAAGCACACTATGAATTTTAGTTTTTATTGAAATATTTTTGTTGCTTAGAACTCGTTTGGTCATTTTCTGGAAGTTTTCAGCGCCTCCTTTGTTCCATCGAAACTGTTGAGATCTAGCAGCACTAATAATCACTGGTAATTCTGCTGGAGTAGTTACGTTTTCTAAATATTTAAACTCCCATTTTTTTAACTGCGCTCTATAACTTAAATCTAAATCTTCAGTTAAGGTGTCGCCTTCCCAGTTTCCAGCATCTAGAATACATTCTTTACGCCAAACACCAGCAGTTCCATTAAAATTGATAAAATGACCTTTGCTATTTCTTCCAACTTGCTCTAATGTAAAATGTGCATCCAAAGCAAAAGCTTGCACTTTTGTAAGTGTAGAATAATTTCTGTTGATATGTCCCCATCGAGTCTGAACAACCCCAATTTCTTCATTTTTGAAATAAGGAATCGTTTGTAACAACCAATCTTTTTCAGGTAAAAAATCCGCATCAAAAATGGCAATAAATTCTCCTTTAGCAATTTCTAAACCTTCCTTTAAGGCTCCAGCTTTAAAACCTTGTCTGTTACTTCTTTGGATGTGTTGAATATCTATGCCCGTTTTTTTAAGTTCACTGATTTGCTTTTTTGTAGTAACAACAGATTCATCCGTAGAATCATCTAATACCTGAATTTCTAATTTTGCTCTCGGATAGTCTAATTTGACAATGTTTTCTAACAAACGTTCCATGACATACATTTCGTTGTACACAGGAAGTTGAATCGTTACAAAAGGAATTTCTTCAGAATTTGTAAAATCTAATTTAGGACTGGTGTCCTCTTTTTTTTGAGCACTTATATAATTAAAGAGTAGGTTTAATTGTGCCAGCGCATACATGAAAATAAGAATGAGCGCAAAAGAATAAATGACAATAATTATATACTCTAAAACCATTATTTAAAACTGTATTTGAAGATCCAGCCTAAAATTTTTACACCAGCAAATATAGAACCTTTTACGGTCCCAGAAACTTTAGAGACTCCAATTCTATTTCTATATTTCATAGGAATTTCTATATATGAAAACTTTTGTTTGATGGCTTTCAATTGCATTTCAACAGTCCAGCCATAGGTTTTGTCTTCCATTTCTAATTGTAGTAACTTCTGGTATTTGATAGCTCTAAATGGACCTAAATCTGTATACTTTGCACCAAAAAATAACTTCATCAGAAACGTCGCTAGCCAATTCCCAAAAACTTGTTGAGGTGTCATAGAACCATTTTCTCTTAATTCTTTAACTCTTGCACCAATAACAAAATCTTTATCATTATTAATGATTGGGGCAACAAGTTCTGTCAATTGTTCTGGATAATCAGAATAATCGCCATCTAAAAAAACGATAATATCAGGTTTTTCTTCTTGGTCACTGAGCGAAGTCGAAGCGATATATTCCATCCCCTTTAAACAAGCATAGCCATAACCTTTTCTAGATTCTTGTAAAACTGTAGCTCCTGCTTTTAGCGCATTTTCTTCAGTTTTATCAGTTGAATTATTGCTGATGACAATAATTTCATCAACAATGCTTGGGATATCGTTTATTACGTTTGCAATAGAATCTTCTTCGTTATAGGCGGGAATAATTACCTTGATGATGTTCGTCATGAATTTAGCTTCTGATTATTCTTGTTTTTTATGGTTTACAAATGTCATCAAATCAACATCATTACCCAATAAAATTTCAGTCGGATTTATTCTTCCATTTTCAGGTCCATTTTCTAATTTTAAAACTCCTCTAGGACAAACAGCAGAGCAAATTCCGCAACCTACACAACTAGAACGTACAATATTCTCTCCTTTTTGCGCATAGGCTCTTACATCGATTCCTTGTTCGCAATAGGTAGAACAGTTTCCGCAAGATATACATTGACCTCCGTTGGTTGTAATTCTAAATCTTGATTTAAAACGTTGCACAAAACCTAAATATGCTGCTAAAGGACAACCAAAACGACACCAAACTCGGTTTCCAAAGATTGGATAAAACCCTGTTCCAATGACGCCGGCAAAAATAGCACCGATTAAAAACCCATAAATATCTTGAATGGTTTGTGTTTTAATTCCCAACACTTGATCTGCTCCATAGAAAAAAGTGTACAAAGCAAAACCTGTCATCACCAAAACAAAGATTAAAACAGCATGAATTACAATTCTTTCTACTCGCCATGAAAGCAATGTTTTGCTTGAAAGTTGTCTGTAAGGATCACCCAAAGTTTCTGCCAATCCTCCACAACCACAAACCCAAGAACAGTACCATCTTTTTCCGAAGAAATAAACCATCACAGGAACAATAACAATGCTTAAAATAATACCCCAAACTAGAATAAATAATCCGAATGTTCCGTTTGCTAGTAACTCATCTAAGTTCCATTTAAAGAAAAAATCGTAATCTAAAGGAAAGGCATTTTTAAAATCATACCAAGGTTTATCGAAACGAACTAAAATTTCTGGAATTAAAAAAGCAAACACAATTTGAAAGAATAAAACGGAAGTAGTTCTTAGAATTTGATATTTATTATGACGATATTTTATATACATTCTCACTGCCATCACAGTCATCACTGTACAATATAAAAAGCCGTATAAGAACCATTGACTAGCTGAGTTTCCGCTAATAGATTCACTAATTCCGTCAACTAAATAAACCCAGTTTACAATTAAATCTGGATAAAAATATAATAGGATGTAAAATGAAACTAGGAAAACGAATGCAAACCAACCAATCCAACCTCTGTTGGTTGCTGCATTTAAGAAAATTCCATTATTTTTTATTCCTGGTGGTCCTAGTAAAATTACATCAGGAATAATATAAAATAAAGCACCTAAAATACCCAAGCCAAAAGTTAACAACCAAGCTAATAACCTATTTTCTGGTACAAAACCTTTTCCTGCTTTTTTTGCTAATTGGTAACTTAATGAATGCGGTTTGTCAAAAATGATGTATTGATATTGTGCTCCTTTTTTATCCCAATTCTTTTCAGCATCATATCTCTCTATTAAATTTTCATAATTTGCATTTGAAGTTTCAACGGCATTTACAACTCCACTAGAAAACTGAAAAATATTTTGATTTTCTGAGCTTACAACTGCATTTTGCAACTCTTTTTGTATGATTTCACTTTTAAATCCTTTTGCTGAAATAAAAGAATCCAATTCAGATTGAGTTAAGCTGAAAGAACCTGTAAAAATAGTTGCGGTAAAAATTGATAAGCCTATTAAAAAGAGAATCAATCCTAATTTTTGTATTGTTTTTATCATCTCTTAAGCTTTTGTAAAAATTCGTTTCCATCTTTTCTTTCTTGATTGAATAGAAGTGCCGTTTTCTTGATTAAATTGTGCAATAATTTCTTTTTCATGAAGTGCGTAAAATTCAGGATCAAAATTAGCATCCGCCAAATATTCTAAAACATAATTCATATCTCTTTCCTCTGTCAACCATTTGTCAAAAATTTCATGACGCATTCTAATTCCAAAAGTGTTGATTCCTAAAAAAAGGTTAGAATTTTTATGATAAGCGATAGTGATGCATTTTGTATCATCTGTATGTTTCCAATGAAAATGTTTTTCATAATCGGGTCTTCCTTTTTCTCCAAATACCCAACCATAAGTTTGGTATTCAATATCAAAAAACTTTGCAGAGTTAAACCAATGTCCTGGTTTATATTCAATTCTATTGCCACAAATAGTTTGAGCAAGTGTTTCTCCCATCATACGGCCAGTATACCAGAGAGCTTCTATAGGTCTCCTATTTCCAATGGCTTCCCGTTGTTCTGCACAATCTCCAATGGCAAAAATATCTTTGGTATTAGTTTCTAAAAATCTATTCACTAAAATTCCTCGATTAGTTTTTATATCAGAATTTTTCAAAAAGTCTATGTTTGGTGAAACACCTGCTGTTAAACCAACGACATTACATTCAATTTCTTCACCCGTTTCTTCAATAATAATAGATTTTACATGACCATTTTCATCTGATTTAATTTCCTTTAAATTAGTATTTAGTCGTAAATCAATATGATTTTCTAAAATATGTCTGTTAATCATTTCACTTTCTCCAGTAGGTAAAACACCATTCCAAAAACTAGTTTCTCTCACTAAAAAAGTAACAGGAATATTTCTAGAATGAAGCATCTCTGCCAATTCAATTCCAATTAACCCACCACCAACAATCACGGCTCTTTTACAAACTTTATTATCTGGAGCATGACTTTCTAAATTCTCAAGATCTTGTTTGTGATACATTCCCATCACACCTATTAAATCTTGTCCTGACCAGCCAAACTTATTAGGTTTAGAACCAGTTGCTAAAACTAACTTGTCATAGGAAAGACTTTCACCACTAGAAAAGTTCAGTTGCTTTTGATCTGTATCAATATCATTTACATAACCCTTTTTAAGATTGATTCGATTCTTTTTCCAAAACCAAGGTTCATAAGGTTGCGTATGTTCAAACTTCATATGTCCCATGTATACATACATGAGTGCCGTTCGTGAAAAAAAGTAATCTGATTCTGCTGATACAATGGTAATTTCTTTATCTGAGTTTTTTCTAATATGTCTTGCAAGTGTGACTCCAGAAATTCCATTTCCAATGATAACAATATGATCCATAGTTTTAAATAGTTGACTAGTCTGTCGAAGTTAATGAGAATTTCTTAAACAAATTTTCAATTTATATTAAGTATAAATAAAAATGAACTCTTTTTTTGTTGTAAAATTTGATGAATCAATTTTTAAGCTTGATTTAAGATTTTACTATCACTAAAATCAGTTAAATTACAGCCTAATTATGAAAATAGCCAAACTCTTTTTTCTTTTTCTTTTTTTATTGAATATTTCATGCAATTCTAAAGCGCAGAAAATAAATGGAATTAGCTTTGTGGCTTCCAGAGACAGTATTACACAAAAACATACCAATCCAATAAAAAAAGTAAATGCAAACTATGCGGCATTAATGCCTTATGGATTTATTAGAGATGTATCTTATCCAGAAATTCGTTTTAATACCAAAGGACAATGGTATGGAGAACGAGAAAAAGGCATTAAGCAATATGCAAAAGTTGTACAAGAAAGTGGTGTCAAAATAATGATGAAACCACATATTTGGATTAGAAGAGGATTGTTTACTGGGAATGTCACTATGGATTCTGAAGAAAATTGGTCTGTTTTAGAGAACTCATACACAGCATTTATTTTAATGTATGCTAAAGCCGCTCAAGAAATTAAGGCAGATTTATTTTGTATAGGAACGGAACTCGAAAAATTTGTGATCAATAGACCCGAATATTGGAAATCTTTAATTCAAGAAATCAGAAAAGTTTATAAAGGGAAATTAACTTATGCTGCAAATTGGGACGAGTATAAAAGAATAACTTTTTGGAATCAACTAGATTATATTGGTATTGATGCCTATTTCCCATTAACCGATAAAAAATCACCAACAATTGAAGAGTTTGAATTGGGATGGCAAACACATAAAAATGAAATCAAAAAAGTGCAATCACAATTTAAAAAACCAATTTTATTTACAGAATATGGTTACAGAAGTATTGATTTTACGGGTAAAAAACCATGGGAATCTAATAGAACCGAAGGATCCGTAAATTTAGAGGCACAAAAAAATGCATTACAAGCAATTCACAATCAATTCTGGAAAGAAGAGTGGTTTATAGGTGGATTTTTATGGAAATGGTTTCATACACATGATAAAGTTGGTGGACTTAATAATAACAGATTCACTCCTCAAAATAAACCGGCAGAACTTCTAATTCAGCAGCTATACAAAACAAATTAATTTTTTTCAAAACATGATAAATGTTCTGAAATCTTTAGCATCATAGGTTTAATTTTACGATATAATTAAAACTAAACCTCATGAAAACTATTATTGTACCTATTGATTTTTCTGAATATTCTGAATATGCCTTAAAAGCAGCAGCTCTTTTGGCTAAAAAAGATGAGATTGAAATTATAGCATTACATATGTTAGAAATAAATGCAGATTCTTTAAGCGAAAGTCCAATTTACGCACAAGAAAGAACTGTTTTTCTATATGAAATAGCGAAAAAAAGATTTCGAACATTTTTAGATAAAGCATATTTAAAAGATATAAAAGTAACACCCATTGTAAAACACTATAAGATTTTTAGTGAAATAAATGAGATTGCAAAAGAAGAAAATGCAGATTTAATCATTATGGGTTCACACGGATCTTCTGGATTAAAGGAGTTTTTTGTTGGTTCTAATACAGAAAAAGTAATCCGATTTGCTGAGATTCCAGTGTTGGTGATTAAAAAAGATTTGGTTGATTTTAATTTTAAAGATACCGTATTCGCAACTGATTTTTCCGAAAGTGCTATTGATGCGTATGTAAGAGCAAAAAGTATTATTGAAGATTTTAAAGGAAAGATGCATGTGATCTATGTAAATACTCCATACCAAGATTTTAAAACAACTTCAGAAATGGAAAATTTAGCAGTAGAATTTCTTCAAAAAGCGGAAGGATCTATAGACAGATTAAAAGATATTAAGTTTATTTCTGATCGATCTGTAGAAAACGGAATCTTAAATTTCGCAAATACTTTAGGAGCCGATTTAATTGCAGTTAGCACCCATGGTAGAAAAGGGTTGTCACATTTTTTTATGGGTAGTATCTCTGAAGATATTGCAAATCACTCAACCTTACCTATTTTAACAATTAAGTTGTAAAAGATCTACTAAAACCGATTATTTTTTACTCAAAGGATAGATTTCTTGACTAATAAAATCTTTTGGAAATTCATCATCATTTTCAAAACCAAGTTCAATATCTCGTCCATTTGATGGAATATAATCGGTTTTAAAAAGGTAATCCCAAATACTTAAAGTCAATCCGAAATTAACACCAAATTTATTCGGAACTTTCTTTCCATGATGCCAAATATGCATTTGTGGATTGTTGAAAATGTACTTAAAAAAACCTAACGGAACGGAGATATTACTATGGTTAAAATGACCCATAGAGAGCGTAAATAAATGCACTAAAATAAAATCATCTATTCCAAAGCCAATCAATGCTAGCGGAATATATTCTAGTGTTCTATAAACTACAGTTTCCATCCAATGAAAACGAAGATGTGCTGCAAATCCCATTTCTTTTACAGAGTGATGTACTTTGTGAAAATTCCATAAAAATGGAATTCTATGTAGTAATCTATGTATGAAATATTGAATAAAATCTCTCACTAAAAACAGGATCAATAATTGACTCCAATATGGAAAGCTTTCTATTCTAAAAAAAGAAAGATTATCGATACCAATTGTTTTTAACCCATCATTAAAAAACTCAACAGCAACATTAGAAACAGCATTGTAAATAATTAATGAGAATAAGAAAAAATTGAAGAACATATAAAATACATCAAGCCAAAAATCCTTTCTTATTTTAGATTGATTCTTTCTCCATGGAGTTATTATTTCTAAGCTCCAAAAAACTAGTGAAATTGAAATTAGCCAATAGAAATAATTGCCCCAATGTGGATTCAAGATCTCTCTGACTAAATAATTGTAATAACCAGAAAAAGAGTTTTGTATGATGTCTATATATTTATTCATTTAGATACATTTATTCTTTTACCAAAAACAAACCAATAAGTAAAGAAGGAATAAAACCAAATATAACTATCCAAAAAATAGGTTTAAAAAAATAGTCTACAAAAGGATTGTCATTAGTTCCGATATTATCAATTCCTTCAGTGATAAACCCTAAAAAACATCCTAAGAAAGCTCCAAAAACAAGCATCATTAAACTGGATTGTAAACCAATTATAATATAATTTCTGTTATCAATTAGAATTTTTTTACCTGCAAAATTTCCAACAAAAATTACTAAAAAATAAAATGTAATTAACCAGTTTAAGATAAAAACCCAGTTATAAAGGTCTAAATAACTAATCCATAATAATGATCTTAACTCTTCGGAACTAAAAATAAATATACCTGTTAAATAAAAAACTACAACTCCAATTGTAATAGATTCGTAAGCTTTTATTCGTCCTATTTTTTTAGCTCTAGATAAGTTCATTAAAAATTATATTTAAATTAAATATTTGAAAGTTAGTAAACTAATTAACAACATCCGCCACCATCATAATGAAAAGTTGATTCAGAGATATAAATATCATCTCTAACTAAAGAGGCTAAGTCTTTTGCTGTTTTATCACAAATAGCTAAAGGTTGATTTTTCAATAAGGTATGCCCAGTTCCATCATCAAAATAGTCTTCATCACCATAGTAAATTGCAGCTTTTCCTGTAAAAATACACGGTCCGTCTTCTGGCATTGGATCTTTAATCGCAGCAACTTCAATCGATTCAATATAAATCAATTCATCTGTTGGGTAATTCTTAGGATCTAAGATTCTGTAAGGCTTACGGGCTCTAATTTCGATGGTCCCAAAACCAGCATCAGTTAAAGCTTTTACATAATCAGCAATTGATAAACTTCCACTTAAACATAACGCACGCAAACGTTCGTCGTTGCGCAATTCATCGTTCATGGGTTGTTCACATGTAGGATCACTCATGACTAAACGTCCGTGAGGTTTTAAGACACGATGCATTTCTTCAATAGCTTTCTTTAAGTCATCAGATTTAAAGATGTTAAACAAGCAATTTTGAGCTGCTACATCAATCGAATTATCCGCCACAGGTAAATTCATAGCATCTCCTTTTCGAAGGTCTACAAAATCGCTTTGAAACCAAGGATTCATTTCTTCTGCCTCAATAAAATTCTTTCGAGAAGCTTCTAACATTTCATCCACAACATCCAAACCAATAACTCCGCCTTTTTGGCGATTGAAATATGCGAATTGTAATAATTCCATTCCACCTCCAACACCAACATATAGCATTTTCGGATTGTTTGTTAAATCGCGAGCATGAACGGTTGAACCACATCCGTAGTTCATTTCTTGCATGATTCTTGGGATTTTTAATCCTGGTAACTCCCAAATTGGATTTGTAGTGCAGCATAAACCAACATCGGGTGTTAAGGCTGCTTCTTTATATACGTTATGTGTCGTTTCTAAGTAACTCATTCTTTTTGATAAAAAAGAAACAAGAAGATAGAGTCAAGACTTCCAAAAATAATAATCTTGGTACTTGAATCTAAAACTCTTGGTTCTAAAGTTTATGTATCAATTCTTTAAATAGTGTAATCATTTTTGGCTCTGCTTCTCCCGCTATTTTAATGATTTCTTGTATGTCAACTGGAGCTAAATTTTTTGGGTCACATTCATCTGTTAAAACTGAAATTGCTGCACATGGTAAATTTAAATGTTTGGCAACAATCACCTCAGGAACTGTACTCATTCCAACAGCATCAACTTCTAAAATTTGCAACATTCTATATTCTGCTCTGGTCTCTAATTGTGGTCCAAAAACACCGGCGTAAACACCTTCATGCAATTGTATGTCGTTTTGTTTTGCAATTGATTTCAATAAACTATTAATTCTTTTTGAATACGGCTCGAGCATGTCAGCAAAACGTTCACCAAATTTTCCAACTTCAGCAAATGCTAATGGCGAACCTCCTTGTAAATTTAAATGATCATCAAGAACCATCATTTCTCCTTTTTTATAGGATAGGTTGATTGCACCTGCAGCATTAGAGATTAATAAAGTTTTGGTTCCTAATTGATGCATTACGCGAATTCCATAGGTTACTTCCCATTGATTATATCCCTCGTATAAGTGAAATCTACCTGACATAACCACTACTTTTTTTCCTGAAAGTGTTCCGTAGATTAACTTTCCTGAATGAAATTCTACAGTTGCTTGTGGGAAATGAGGAATGTCAGCATAAGCAATTTCTTGCTCAATATCAATGTCATTAACTAATTGACCTAAACCGGTTCCTAAAACAATTCCAATTGCTGGCTTTTGAAATCCTTTTGATAGAAGGAAATCTGTTGTTTCTTGTAGTTGTTGTTTTTTCATGTATGCTGAGTTAGTTTATTAGACTAAGTTTTTAAGAATTTGGTAAAAGCAGGATGATGTTCTATATCTTCAAGTACATCTACATCATTCAATATTGGTAACAAATGTACATCAACTTTCTCTAAATTTTTCAAGGTATCTTTTCTAACTGATGAAGTTCCCCAGCGCTTATTTTTAAAAATTTCTGGATAATTTTTCTTTAAACCAACTAAATAATAGCCACCATCTAAAGCAGGTCCAATTACAACATCTTTGTTTTTTAGTTTTTCAAAAGCTTCATTGATATGAGAAGGTTCTAAATCATATAAATCACTTCCAATGAGTAAAACTTTTTCATAATTATTCTCAAATGCAGTTTGAAAAGCATACTCCATTTTTGCACCTAAATCATCTCCAAATTGAACTTCTTTTTTATAAAGAGAAGAGTTCCAAAGATCATTCTCAGCAATTTTTTCAGAATAATAAACTACTTTATCAGCACTTATATTTTGTGTAACTTCTTTGGTTTTATCTAACAAAAATTGATAGATATCTAAAGCCATTATATCACCTACAGATTTAGACAAGCGAGTTTTTACTTTTCCTAATTCAGGGTTACGGGTAAAAATCATTAATAGTTTTTTTGAATTCATTAGGCAACAACTCCTTGGCAACTACTTCCTGCACCGGCTGTACAACCATAGCAATGTTGATTGATGATAATATCTCTGTTTTGCAACAATTCTTCGTTATAATCTGAGATGTGTTTTACTTTACTGGCTACTTTTAGATTAAGCATTTGATTAAAATCACAATCATACAGCCAACCATCCCAACTTACAGAAAGAGTATTGGTACACATCACGTTTTCTACTGCTGCAGGATTGTATGCATCTACCAGCGAATACATGTAGTCTTCATAATTTTCTGAAGCAATTAAATAATCTAAAAATCTACTGATAGGTAAATTTGTTATGGCAAATAAATCATGGAAGTCAATATTAAATTCGTCTTTCAGAGCTTTTTTGAAATCATTTTCTAAAGCTTTTTGATCTCCAGGTAAAAATGCACCTGAAGGATTGTAAACTAAATCTAGTTTTAAGTTACTCCCAGGCATTCCGTAGCCAACAGCATTGAGTTCTTGAAGTGCTTTTATAGATTTATCAAAAACACCATCTCCACGTTGTTTATCAGTTTTGCCACGAGTCCAATGTGGCATAGAACTCACAACATGGATGTTATACTTCTTAAAAAGCTCTGGTAAATCGTAGTATTTTTTGTTGGCTCTAATAATGGTTAAGTTAGAACGAACAATAAAATCTTTAATTCCTGCATTGGCAGCTTCTTCAACAAACCATCTAAAATCCGGATTCATTTCTGGTGCTCCGCCTGTTAAATCTAAGGTGTGAGCTCCTGTTTTATTGATGACATCTAAACATTGTTTCATAGTGTCTCTAGTCATGATTTCTTTACGATCTGGACCCGCATCAACATGACAATGAGAACAAACTTGATTGCACATGTATCCTAGATTGATCTGTAGAATTTCTAATTTTTTCGGACGTAACGGAAATTGATTCGTCTCCTTTATTTTTTTTGCAAATGTTGGTAATTCTCCATTTGCAAAGATCCCATTGGATAAAATTTCTAATTGACGTTCTGTATTTGCTAGATCATTATTTCTAGCTAAAAGTGATTTCTTCATTTATGCTGAACTTGTTTCAGTATCTCTTATTTTTATTTATCTGAACTGTCACACTGAGCTTGTCGAAGTGTTGTTTCAGTATGTTTTTTTGATGTCACGTCGAGCGCAGTCAAGAGATCTTTTATAACGGATCCTTCGGCTTTGCTCAGAATGAATGATTCACACAATTCCGTTTTTTAATGGAATTGGTTCTCTGCTTACATTTCAAGCTTATTCACCTTGTTCATCATTTGAACTCCATGAACTAAAGTCGCTCCACTTTTAATGGCGGCTCCAACATGAACAGCTTCCATCATTTGTTCTTTAGTAATTCCTCTTTGTAAGCCATCTTTTGTATAGGCATCAATACAATATGGACATTGCTCTGTATGAGCAACAGCTAAAGCGATTAACGATTTTTCTCTCGCTGTTAAAGCACCTTCTTCAAAGACTTTTCCATAATAATCAAAGAATTTGTTTCCAAGTTCTTCATTCCATTCTGTAATATTGCCGAATTTGCGTAAATCGGCTGGATCGTAATATGTTTTAGACATAAATAGATTATTTTTCATTCAAACTCCAGTCGTAAGTTAGGTATTTTATTTGGGCTTTTTCATTGACTGTTATCTCGGAATATTTATTGATATAGTCGATCAAAGAACCCTCTTTTGTAAAATCATTTGGGAACCAATTAAAGATTTCTGAAATTGTTATTTTTTTCTGACTGATTTTATTTTTAGTTGTATCGTTTATGAATTCTTTCATTAAACGTTCTAGTTCTGATTCTATATTATTTTCTGTAAAAGCAATGTTTCCTAATTTAGGACAAGATATTGATGCACAATTTACACCCACATGAATTCTAGCATCGTTGAATTTTTTTCGTAAGATTTCATGTTCTATATGATCTAAAGTATATGTCTTTCCCCCAACTTTTGCAAAAGGAGTTTTCCACGCAGTTTTTCCATTATTTTTAATGTTGGTGATGCTTTTAAGGGGGTAATTCGTTAGAATAATTTTGATGGTATAAGCGTTGTAAACATTGATCCAAAAAGCTTTCTCTTTATTTTTAGACCATTCTTTACTTGGAGTAGTTTTGCTTAGATAATTTAAATATAAATCTAAATCAGCTTCATTATTTTTTAAGGATTTATAATCTACATTTCCTTGTTTATCAACGTTTTCTTGTAGTAAACTATTGAAATCAGAACTCTGAGCTTGTATTGCTACAACACTCAAAATAAAAATAGATAAGATTAATTTTTTCATCAGTTTTTTCAATATCTCCTTTTAGACGAAAGGGTTTTAGATAGTTTACAAAGAAAGAGTTCTATTTTAGATTTCTATTTCTTCTCCCATTTTTAAACCAAAATGTTTTCTGAAGAAAAACACTACTGCATATAAAACAGGCGTGTCTAAAGCTGCGATCATCATTTTAAATATAATTCCGCTTATTAATAATCCTAAGAATTTATCCCAACCAATAATGCCAAAAGAACAAAGTAAAAGTAGCACAGTTAGTGTGTCTATAATTTGTGATGAAAAAGTAGAGAAATTATTACGTAGCCATAAATGCTTTCCTTTGGTGAATGTTTTCCAAAAATGATAGACTCTAATGTCTATAAATTGTGCAAATAAATAGGCCATCATGGAAGCTAAAACAGCTAATGGCGCGGCGCCAAATACTTGAATAAAAGTAGTGTCATTAATTACAGACCATGAAGTTGCCGGGACTTCTTTAGAAACATAAATAATAGCTAATGAAAAGAAAGAAGCAAATATTCCAGCGATGACCACATGATTGGCTTTCTTTTTTCCGTAAATCTCAGACAAAATATCTGTAATTAAAAAAGTAATTGGATAAGGCAATAGACCTACCGAAACTTCAAATAATTTCACATCAAAAATTTCTGTATCGAAAGGATACCAATAAAAGAATTTTTGAAAAATTAGATTTGAGGTGACTAATGAAGCTATAAATAGTGCGGCTAAAATTAAATAAATTACTTGTGCTTGCGATTTTTTTTGATCTATCATAGTTACGAAGTTACTAATTATTTGTTATTGAAAGCAAAGGTTAGCTACTCTTATTTGTTGATTATTTGGACTTTTTTATGTAGCCTTAAAAAGACATAAGAAATTCCTATTTTTGCAACTACAAACAACGAAATTAAACAATATGAAAGCATATATTTTTCCAGGTCAAGGAGCTCAATTTACAGGTATGGGTTTAGACTTATATGAAAACTCACCTTTAGCACAAGAGCTTTTTGAAAAAGCTAATGAAATTTTAGGTTTTAGCATTACCGATGTGATGTTTGAAGGAACTTCAGAGGCTTTAAAAGAAACGAAAGTTACTCAACCTGCTATTTTTTTACATTCAGTAATTTTAGCAAAAGTTTTAGGAGATTCTTTTCAGCCAGAAATGGTGGCGGGTCATTCTTTAGGGGAATTATCTGCTTTAGTTGCTGCTGGTGTATTATCTTTTGAAGACGGACTATTGTTGGTTTCTAAAAGAGCATTAGCAATGCAGAAAGCTTGTGAGATTCAACCTTCAACAATGGCTGCAGTTTTAGGCTTAGAAGATGAAATTGTAGAACAAGTTTGTGCTGATATTGATGGAGTAGTAGTGGCAGCGAATTACAACTGTCCAGGTCAATTAGTGATATCTGGTGAAATTTCAGCAATTGAAAAAGCCTGTGAAGTATTAACTGAGAAAGGAGCAAGAAGAGCATTGGTTCTGCCTGTTGGTGGAGCATTTCACTCGCCAATGATGAAACCTGCTAGAGAAGAATTAGCGGCTGCAATAGAAGCAACTCAATTTAATGAACCAACATGTGCTGTTTATCAAAATGTTCCAGCGAAAGCTGTAAAATCAGCTGCTGAGATTAAAGAGAATTTAATGAAACAATTAACAGCTCCGGTGAAATGGACACAATCAATTCAGGCGATGGTTGCGGATGGAGGAACTGAGTTTATAGAAGTTGGTCCAGGAAAAGTCTTACAGGGACTCATGCGTAAGATAGATAGAAGTGTTTCAGCTAGTGGTGCTAGCTTTGAAGCATAGAAAAAAACTATTAACTAAAAAAGCCCGCTTAATTAAGCGGGCTTTTTTAGTTAATCTTTAATAGGAATCTCTGTTTCATTGAGCAAAACAGGCTTTCCAAATCCTAATTGTACCATTCGTTTTAATTGAGTTTTTGCGTCACCGGCAACAAACCAAATCATTTTATTTGGATCTACATATTTATTAGCTAGTTCTTGAATACGCTCAATAGTCATGTTGTTTACAATCTTTTCACGATCACTCATATAATCTGCTTTTAATCCATAATTACTAATATTTTGTAGCATTCTCAATTTTGCTCCCATAGTTTCAAAAGCTCTAGTATTACTTTTAATTAAGAAACCTTTAGAGGTTGCTAAATCTTTTTCATTATAGTTTTCACCATAGTTTGCTAAGATCTGTTTTATTAATTGAGAAGCTTCTAAAGTTACATTACTTCTTACACCACTTGAAATAGTAAAAGATCCTTTTTCTTTTCCTCCAGAAAAACTAGATCTAATTCCATATGTATATCCTTTTCCTTCTCTTAATTGTTGAGTTAATTGAGAAGCAAATCCACCACCCCCAAGTCTATAATTCATAACACTTGCTGGGAAATAATCTGCATCATTAAATGCTAAGGCAGGAGAACCAAAGCGTAATTGAGATTGTTTAGCATTTGGAATATCATAAAAATACACCGTCGATTTATTTGGTGGTTCTGGAGTTTTATACGCTGGAATTGTTACTTCTTTTGCTGCCCAGTTTTGGCTTAAATCTTTGATGGATTCCAATACTACATCTTTACTGATATCTCCAACAACATGCATTTTAGCAACAGAAGGCGAAATATAATTGTCATAGTAAGATTTTAAATCGTCAATTGTAATTGAATTTACAGAAGCGATGCTACCCAAAACATTTTTAGAACGGATATTATCTTTTCCATAAATCAACTCGTTGTATGCATTTTGAGCAACTGATCTAGGGCTTGCTTCTTGCTGCCTTAAATTACTGATGGCTCTTTTCTTTAATAACTCAAATTCTGTTTCATCCCATCTTGGCTCTAACAACATCTCTTTTACCAATGCTAAAGTTGCATTGTAGTTTTTAGCTAATGTTGTTCCGCTTATTTTAATGCTTTCTTTTCCAGCAGAAAAACTTCCAGAAGCTCCTAATTGTGCTAAAGCATTTTCTAATTGGCTTACAGTTTTATTTTTTGTTCCTTTTTCTAGTAAATCAGCAGTTAAGTTTGCAACTCCTAATTTATTCATACTTTCAACTAATTGCCCACCATCAATTACGATGTTAAATTGAACTAAAGGAACTTCATCACTTTCAATTCCGAATACTTTTAATCCGTTTTCTAATTTAGATTCCCAAACAGTTGGTACTTTAGCAACAGGAGTTGGTCCATAATTTGGTTCAATTGATCTATCAAAAGTTGAAGGAGTTTTTTCATATTTAGCGACAATAGATGCATCAAAATTTTCTTCTGCTCCAATTACTATTTTTTCTTCTTTAATGATTGCTTCAGTAGCGCCAGTTAAGGCCAACTCTTTTCCATTTCTTGGCACAAAACTAGTAGCAATGTAATTCTTCCCTTTGATGTATTTATTAAATACATTCATTACATCTTTTGAAGTAACTGCCAAAGTTCTTTTAATATCTTTAGTAACAAAGCCAGGGTCTCCAGTATAAGTATTATAAGAAGCTAAACGAGTTCCTTTTCCTAAAACACTAGATAAACTACTATAAAAACCAGTTTCTTGCCCAGCTTTAATTCTATCTAAATCCTTTTGAGGAATTCCGTTCTTTTCAAATTCTGTAAATGCAGATTCAATCCCATTTTTAACATCGTCTAATTTTGTATTGTTGAAGGCTCTTACAGATAATTGCATTTGACCAGCAACTTCTGAAGTATAACTTCCCATACCAACATAGGATGTTAATTTTAAATCATCAATAAGAATTTTATTAAATGGCGCTTCTTTACCAGAAGTTAAATACTCAGATAACACATCTAAAGCATAAGAATCTTCATGATATAATTCTGCTGTAGGCCAAACCATTGTTAAAAGAGGTAAACGAGCAAAATTGTCTTCGTAATACAAAGATTTACTTTCGGCTACAAAACCTGCTTCTTTTTTTAATGGAGTTATTTCTTCTCCTTTAGGAATTTCATCAAAATATTTGTGAACCCATTTTTTTGCTTGTTCAACATTAATATCTCCAGAAAGTACTAAAGTAGAATTGTTAGGAACATACCATTTTTTAAAAAATGTTTTTACATCTTCTAAAGTAGCATTCTGTAAATCTTCTAAAGATCCAATGACTTGCCAATTATAAGGATGATTTTTTGGGTATAGATTTCTATCTATAATTTGTTGATTGAAACCATAAGGTCTGTTATCTACACTTTGTCTTTTTTCGTTTTTTACAACTTGTTTTTCTTTAGCTAAAACAGGATCAGTTACTGTATTGATAAACCAACCTAATTTATCAGCTTCTGCCCAAATCATTTTTTCTAAAGCATCACTTGGCACAGTTTGCAAATAATTTGTTCTATCTCTTGATGTAGATCCGTTTGCTCCAGATCCTCCAATACGTGCACTCATTTTATCGAGTCCACCTTTCCCTAAATTTTCAGATTCTAAAAATAAAAGGTGTTCAAATAAATGTGCAAAACCTGTTCTTCCTTCAATTTCTCTTCCAGAACCAACATGTGCCATTAATTCTACAGCTACAACTGGGTCAGATCTATCTATATGAAATACTACATCTAAACCATTGTCAAGAGTGATTTTTTCGAAGTTAATAGATAGTTCAGGTGTTTTATCCTTTGTTGGTTGACAACCAATTAAAAGAGTAATCATTAATCCTAAAATAATTTTTTTAGTCATGAGTTTAGTTTAATTTTTGTATAGTTTTTAATATTTAAACTAGAGATTTATTGTTTTAGTTGCCATTTCCAAGCATCCAAAAGAGCATCTTCTAATGTCTTTTCAGTTTTCCAACCTAATTCGTTATTAGCAAAAGTGGTATCTGCGAAGGCAGCAGTAACATCGCCTTCACGTTTGTCAACTATTTTGTAGTTAAGTGATTTTTCTGAGACTTTCTCAAAAGTTTTAATAACTTCTAAAACCGAGCTTCCTATTCCGGTTCCAACATTAAAAACTTCAAAGTCTTTTTTGTTTTTTTTGTTTATCAATCTTTCTAAAGCAGCAATATGAGCTTTTGCTAAATCAACTACGTGAATGTAATCACGAACAGCTGTTCCATCTTTTGTAGGATAATCATCACCAAAAACAGATAATTCTTCTCTAATTCCAGCTGCAGTTTGTGTTACAAAAGGAATTAAATTTTGAGGAACACCTAAGGGTAATTCTCCAATTATAGCCGTTTCATGAGCGCCAATTGGATTAAAATAACGTAAAGCAATTGCTTTTAAGCTATCAGCTTTACAGCTTTCTTTTATAATTTCTTCACCTATTTGCTTGGTGTTTCCATACGGAGATTCTGCAGGTTTTACAGGCGCATTTTCTGTAATTGGTAATTCATCAGCCTGCCCGTAAACAGTACATGATGAACTAAATATAAAATTTGTTAATTGATGTTTTTTCATTTCTTGAAGTACATAAACAAGAGTAGAAACATTGTTTTCGTAGTACAATAAAGGGTTTTTAACACTTTCGCCAACGGCTTTTGAAGCTGCAAAATGGATAATTCCATCTGCAGAGTTGTTGCTAAAAAACTCTTCTACAGCTCTTTTATCACGAAGGTCAATATTAAAATAGGTTGGTTTTATACCAGTAATCGAAGTGATACTTTCTAAAACTTCAATTTTTGAATTGTTTAAGTTATCGATGATGACAACTTCATAACCAGCTTGCTGTAATTCAACAACGGTATGAGAGCCAATAAAGCCTAAGCCTCCAGTAACTAAAATTCTATTCATATTTTATATTTTTTTGGCAATTGAGTATAGTTGAGTTTTGATAGCTGAGCGTAGTCGAAGCTATCCAACAAATTCATTAATAGTTTTTGTAATAAAATTCAATTGCTCTATGTCTAATTCGGTATGCATTGGTAAAGAAATAACGGTTTCAATTAATTCATTGGTTACTGTAAAATCATCCTCTTTATAACGATCGTCTTGATATGCTTTTTGTGCATGTAATGGGACTGGATAATAAATTGCATTAGGAATTCCTTGGTCTAATAAATGTTGATGTAAAGCATCTCTTTTTCCATTCGTAATCTGTAATGTAAATTGATGAAAAACATGACAATCACAAGTATCGCAAATTCCTCCACAATTTGGAGTTGCATTAGATTTTGTTGATGGAGTAATGATATTAGAATTGCTAGCAAATGCATTATTGTAAAATCTTGCTGCGTCTCTTCTAGTGTCACAATATTCATCTAATAAAGGAAGTTTCGCTTTTAAAACGGCAGCTTGTATACTGTCTAATCTTGAATTTACTCCAACCACATCATGATAATAACGTTTGTACATTCCATGATTTACAATTCCTCGAAGAATATGTGCTAACTCATCATCATTTGTAAAGATTGCTCCACCATCACCATAACAACCTAAGTTTTTAGAAGGGAAAAAAGAAGTAGTTCCAACATTTCCAATGGTTCCGGCTTTTTGTTTTCTTCCATCTTCAAAAGTGTAGGTAGCTCCAATTGCTTGTGCATTATCTTCAATAACAAAAAGATTGTGTTCTTTTGCGACAGACATTACCGCATCCATATTGGCAACTTGTCCGAATAAATGAACAGGAACAATTGCTTTTGTTTTTGGTGTGATGGCCTTTTTCAATGCACCAATATCCATGTTAAAAGTATCAGTTTCTACATCAATTAAAACAGGAGTTAACTTCAGTAAAGCAATGACTTCTACAGTTGCAGCAAAGGTAAAATCTACAGTAATTACTTCATCACCCTGTTCTAGACCTAATCCCATCATTGCAATTTGTAAAGCATCGGTTCCGTTTGCACAAGGAATTACGTGTTTTACATCTAAATATTTTTCTAAATCTGCCTGAAATTGTTGCACATATGGTCCGTTAATATAGGCTGAAGAATCTAATACTTCTTCAATTGAAGCATCTACCGTTTCTTTAATTTTTGCATATTGACCTTTTAGGTCAACCATCTGAATTTTTTTCATTGATACTGAATTTGTAGATATCAAAAATACAATTTAAATCTGTTATCTTTGAGGAAAATCAAACTTATCAGAATGAATCGTTTCAAAAAAATCTTAAAAATTACTTTCATAATTATTGTTTTAATTTGTGTTTCTAGTTGGTTGTATATCAGAACTTTTTATCCAACTTATAGTGGCGAATTAGCTTTAAGTAATGTATCTGAAGAGGTTGTCGTTCATTTTGATGAAAACGGAGTTCCGCATATTAATGCTCAAAAACAAAAAGACGCCTATGTAGCTTTAGGTTATGTTCATGCGCAAGATCGATTATGGCAAATGGAGCTAATCAGGAGGATTGCTCCGGGAAGATTGTCAGAAATTTTTGGAGAAAAACTGCTTGACACAGATTTGTTTTTCTCGGGTTTAGGTTTGGTTGAAAATGCAAATGAATCCATTGCAAAACTAGATGTAAACTCTGAAGCGTATCAATTAACGATGGCGTATTTAGACGGAGTTAATCAATTTGTTGAAGAAGGAGCTACGCCAATTGAATTCAAATTAATTGGTTTGGAAAAATCAAAATTTACGATAAATGATGTGTATCACGTTTTTGGTTATATGTCTTTTAGTTTTGCCATTGCGCAAAAAACAGATCCTTTATTACAAGAAATACAAGATAAATTAGGTGATGAATATTTAACAGAATTAGGAATTCCGATAAATTCTAAAACAGCGATTCTTAAAAATCAAAAAAATCCAATTATTAAGGCAGCGTTTGCAAAAGCAATGAATAATATGTTCGAGCAATTACCAATTTCTCCTTTTATAGGAAGTAATTCTTGGGTGATTGGAGCTGATAAAACTAAAAACGGAAAAGTGATCTTTGCGAACGATCCTCATATAGGGTTTTCTCAACCATCGGTATGGTATCAATCTCATATAACAACTCCAGATTATGAAATATATGGTTATAATTTAGCCTTAACGCCATTCCCTTTATTGGGCCATAATAGAAATTACGCCTATGGTTTGACGATGTTTGAAAATGATGATGTTGATTTTTACTTTGAAAAAAACAATCCTAAGAACTCAAATGAATACGAAACGCCAGATGGGTTTTCTGCTTATAAAATGGTTAAAAAAACGATTAAAATTAAAGATTTGCCTGATACTACATTTACGGTAAAAATAAGTAATCACGGTCCGATTATGAATAGTTTAGTTAAAGAGATTCATGATAAAAGACCTATAGCTATGCAATGGATGTACACAAAACTAGAGAACCAAATTTTAGATGTTGGGTATCAAATATCTCATGCTACATCGTTAGAGGAATTTAAAAACGGAGCTTCATTATTACATGCGCCAGGTTTAAATATGATGTATGGAGATGCACAAAATAATATAGCTTGGTTTGCCTCTGGAAAGCTATACAAATACAGAGATTCATTAAATACAAAGTTGGTTTTAGATGGAGCTTCTGGTAAAGATGAAGTCTTAGAGTATTTAGATTTTGAAGATAATCCACAAGCAATCAACCCAGACTGGAATTATGTGTATTCATCAAATAATCAGCCAGATAGTATTGCCGGAATTTTGTATCCAGGATACTATTTGCCAGAAGACAGAGGTCATCGAGTAGCGCAATTGTTAGAAGAAAAAAATGATTGGACTAGCGAAGATGTTCAGAAAATGATTTTTGATGTTACTTCACCAATTGTTTCTCATAATATTACCAATTTAGTTGCTGATTTAGATACCAATGATTTTACTGAAAACGAACAAAAAGCTTTAGAAGTTTTAAATGAATGGAATGGGGAATATGCTAAAGAAAAAAACGCCCCAACGATTTATAATCGTTTCTTGTATGAGTTTTTGTCAGGTACTTTCAAAGATGAAATTGGGGAAAGCTTTTCTCTGTTTATGGAAACCCATTTAATGAAAAAACTGATTGCTGTTCAGGCTGCAAAAGAAACATCTATTTGGTTTGATGACATTTCGACAGACGTAAAAGAAACTAAGTTTGATATTACTCAAAAATCATTTAAAAAAGCGGTGGCGTTTTTGGAAAATCAATTAGGAAATGATGTAGCTGGCTGGTCTTGGAGTAAAGTGATTTCTGTAGAACATGCACATCCATTAGCAGCAGGAGGAGACGCTTTAAGATGCTTTTTTAATGTAGGTCCGTTTTCTATGGATGGAGGAAATGAAGTCATCAATAACCATATTTTTACTTTAAATGAAACAGGAATCTACAATGTAAAAGCAGGGCCTTCAACAAGGAGAGTGATTGACTTTTCAGATGTTGAAAACAGTGTAAGTATTCTGCCAACTGGACAATCAGGAAATGTGTTTAGTAAGCATTACAAAGACCAAGCTCAAAAATATTTGAATGGAGAATTTGTAAAAATGATCCTAAATAAAGATGAAATTAAGCGTTCTAAGAATGTGTTGATTTTTAAGAAGAAGTAGTTATATCTTTTTATAAACTTCCTCAAAAGGAATTCTAAAACGCTCTCCATACACACCTTCGGGTTTTCTAATTCCGCAAGAAACAATCATGTTAATCTCTGCTCCCAAAGGCAGGTTTAAAACACGCTTTAAGCGCCAAGTATCAGAGCCTTCCATTGGACAAGTGTCATAACCTTCTGCAGCCATACTTATCATAAAGTTCTCAGCTGCTAAGGCACAAGTTTTATGCGCTACAATTCTCATATCGCTTCTTCTAACTTCTCTATAAATAGGTTTAAAAAGTCCGATGACTAAAATCATAAGATATTTAAAGAAACCAAGAATTCCGAAAAAATCGGCATAAGCAAAAGGAATTATTTTACCATAGTAATTTCTGCTCACTTTTTCTCTACTGCTTTGCTCTGATTTTGGTTTTGGTGGAAAAATAGCATCAATCATTTCTAAATTGGCTTTGGCTCTTTTTTTCCATAGATCTTTACGTGTAACAAAAACCACCAATTCTTGAGCAGTTTTCGCTGCATTTTGATTGAAACATAAGGGCGCAATTTTCTGAACTGTTTCTTTTGAGGTAATATGATAAAACTCCCATAACTGCATATTACTACTATTGGGAGCTAGCGAAGCTTGTTCAATACATTTTTTAACAATGGAAGAATCAATCGATTTATCGGCATCGTAAATTCTTACAGAACGACGATAGTTAATCGCTTCTGAAACGGTTTTTTCTGTTGGCATATATGTCTTATGAGTTTAGTTTTTGTATTTTTTTATGCATCAATCCAAACCAAAGAGGAGGAAAGAGAGATAATAACATCATCCCTGGATATCCGGTAGGCATTTGTGGACTTTCGGGTAATGATTTTAAAATTTGATAATGTTTACTACCATTATAATGATGATCAGAATGGCGTGATAAATTAAACAACATCATTTTTCCAATGACATGATCTGAATTCCAAGAATGCGTTCTTTTTACTTTTTCGTAGCGTCCATGCTCATTCTTGTTTCTAAGTAAGCCATAATGTTCTATATAATTTACAGTTTCTAAAAGAATGATTCCAAAAACAGCCGCTCCAAGAAAGTAAAATAAGCTTATAGTTCCTAAATAATAATAAATACTTCCTAGTAGCATAAGGTTACACATAGAGTAAATAATCATTCTGTTTTGTGGATGAAACCAACTTCTGTTGCTATTTGTTAAACGTTTGTATTCGCATTGCCAGGCTTGAACATAGCTTGTAAAATGAGATCGAAACCAGAAAATATATAACAGTTCGTTTTTTCTTGCCGTTGCCGCATCTTTTGGTGTGGCTACATTTAAATGATGTCCCGCATTATGATAGGGTAAAAAATGAGTGTTTAAACAAGTGAGTAACAACAGTTCTCCGAAAAACTCATCAATTCTATTGTTTCTATGACCTAATTCATGTCCTACATTAATTCCTATCACACCACACATTAATCCCATCGCAGTAACCCTTCCAATAATATCTGAAGTTGCCAGATTGGCCTCTTGCATAATAACAAAAAAGTAGGCTAAAAAAGCAAACTGAATAGGGATCATCAGATATAAAATTCCTGTGTATAGTTTGTTTTCTCTTTCTTTTTTCTCTTCTTCTTTAGTGAAATTTTCTTTGGTAGGCTTAAAAAGCAATTCTAGACTTGGCACAAAACCAAAGAATATAATTAGCGGTAAAAAAGTTAGTAAACCTGTTGAAGTAAATGAGATGTAAACGGTAATGGGTAAAATTAAAATTGAAAGATATTTAAAGCTTTTCATCGAGTACTAAATTTGCCTCAATATACAAAATTAGACACAAGCATTCCAAATTACTTCGTCAGGAATTGGCGCTTCTAAAGAAATATTTTCTTTACTAACGGGATGAATAAAAGCGATTTTTTTAGCATGTAAATGAATGCCTCCATCTTTATTGCTTCTGGTAGCTCCATATTTCAGATCTCCTTTAATTGGGGAACCAATTGACGAGAGTTGTGCTCTAATTTGATGATGTCTTCCGGTTTCTAAATCAATTTCTAAAAGCGTGTAATTATCTAGTTTTTTTATAACGGAATAATGCAATACGGCCTTTTTACTACCCTCAGTTTCTTTTAAGAAAACAGTAGATTTATTATTCTTTGGATTCTTTTTAAGAAAACTAATTAAGGTGTCTTTTTCTTTTTTTGGTAGGTTTTTAACAATAGCCCAGTACGTTTTTGAAATGGTTTTTTCGCGAAGCATCTTGTTTAAACGCTCAAGAGCTTTGGAAGTTCTTGCAAAAATGATAACACCAGAAGTTGGTCTGTCTAATCGATGAACAACACCTAAAAAAACTTCGCCAGGTTTGTTGTATTTTTCTTTAATGTATTCTTTAACAACTTCACTCAGTGGTTTGTCTCCTGTTTTATCACCCTGTACAATATCACCAGCTTTTTTATTGACAATTACAAGATGATTATCTTCAAAAAGAACCTCTAAATTATCTTTATTAGAATGCATGACTATTTAAAATTATCAGCAACATCCTCATTAACGGTGTCAATGAAATTTAAAAACTCATCTCGTCCTAAGCCAGTTGATGATGAAGTTACAAAAGAAGTTGGAAGTGTTTCCCAGTTGTTAAGTAATTTCTTCTTATATGATACAATTTGCTTGTTCAGTTTTGAACTGGCAAGTTTATCGGCTTTTGTAAATGCGATGCAAAACGGAATCTGATTTTCTCCAAGAAATTGCATAAACTCTAGATCGATTTTTTGTGGATCGTGTCTCGAATCTATTAAAACAAACGTACAAACAAGTTGCTCTCTCTCTTTGAAGTAATTTTCAATAAAGTATTGAAAAATGGTTCTTTTCTTTTTTGAAATTTGTGCATAACCATAACCGGGTAAATCTACTAAAAACCATTCTTCATTTATTTTAAAATGATTGATAAGTTGTGTTTTTCCAGGTTTTCCAGAGGTTTTTGCTAAATCTTTACGACTCATTAGCATGTTAATCAATGAAGATTTACCAACATTAGAACGTCCAATAAAAGCGTATTCGGGAATTCTGTCTTTAGGAGCTTTGGTAACATTGCTGTTACTCATTACAAACTCTGCAGATTTAATTTTCATTTGTTAGATGTTTCTTGCGGTAAACCAGTCTCCAAGAATTTGATTAAACTCATCTGGAGTTTCCATCATAGCAGCATGGCCACATTTGTCAATCCAGAACAAATTAGAATCTGGAAGAAGTTTGTGAAAATCATGAGCAACTTCTGGCGGAGTAACATTGTCTTGTTTTCCCCAAATTAAACAGGTTGGTTGTTTCATGTCAGGTAAATCACCAGCCATATTATGTCTAATAGCGCTTTTCGCAATTGCTAAAGTTTTTAAAACTGTATTACGGTTATTAACAATTCCATATACTTGATCTATCAATTCTTTTGTAGCAATTTCAGGGTTGTAAAAAACGTCTTTTGTTTTTTGTTCGATATACTCATAATTACCTCTTTTAGGATAACTATCTCCCATCGCTTTTTCATACAAACCAGAGCTTCCAGTCAGCACTAAAGAATTAACATCTTCTGGGTAATGTTTCGTGTAATACAAGGCAATATGACCGCCTAAAGAATTTCCTAAAAGAGTCACGTTTTTTAAGTCTTTAAAAGCTATGAATTCATGAATAAACTTTGCTAAATTTTTAACATTAGTTTTGATTAAAGGTAGTGTGTATAAAGGTAATTCAGGAATTAATACTTTATAACCTCTCTCAGAAAAATAGTGGAAAGTTTTATCAAAATTACTTAATGCACCCATCAATCCATGAAGCACAATCAAAGGCCTTCCTTCTCCTGCTTCTGCATAGGTAAATTTCCCTTCAGTTTTTAAGCTATCAGTCATGTATTCATTGTTAGACTTAATGGCAAATGTAGTTCTTTTTTATGAGAAATACATCGATTTAGAAACTCCCTGATATTCATTTTTTTATTCAATCCAAAGTAAAAAAATACACATAAAAAGTAAATTTTATTAACAATGTGGTAAAAAGTGGTAAAAAGTGGTAAAAAATTTCTACTTTTGACTCCAACGCAAATCAACCAAATTGATAAACTTAACTGGAACATATGAATGTAAGGCAGATGCAAAGGGAAGACTGATGATGTCATCAGCTTTCAAAAAGCAGTTGTCTCCTGTGTTGCAAGAAGGTTTTGTGGTTAAGAGAGCTGTGTTTCAACCTTGTTTGGAATTATATCCAATGCAAGAATGGAATGAAGTGATGAGTAAGATGAATAAGCTAAACAGATTTGTGAAGAAGAACAACGATTTTATCAGAAGGTTCACGGCAGGAGTAAAAGTGGTTGAGTTAGATGCTTCTGGAAGATTATTAATTCCAAAAGACTTGTGTCAGTTTGCAGGAATTAAGAAGCAAATAGTATTGTCGTCTGCAATCAACATTGTTGAAATATGGGACAAAGACAATTACGAAAAAGCAATTGATGATGCCGCAATGGATTTTGCTTCGTTGGCAGAAGAGGTGATGGGTAATTCTGATGTAGATGAATTATCATAGCCCAGTATTGTTAAAGGATAGTGTAGATGCCTTAGCAATAAAAGAAGATGGAGTTTATGTTGATGTGACATTTGGAGGTGGAGGTCATTCAAGAGAGATTTTGAGTCGTTTAGGAGAAAAAGGAAAATTATTTGCTTTTGATCAAGATTCAGATGCAAAGAGAAATAAAATTCAAGACGATCGATTTATTTTGATTGAAGAGAATTTTAGATATATCACTAGGTTCTTAAAGTTTTATGGAATAAAGAAAGTAGACGGAATTCTGGCAGATTTAGGAGTTTCTTCTCATCAGTTTGATGAAGCGGAAAGAGGTTTTTCTATCCGTTTTGATGGTGAGTTAGACATGAGAATGAATCAGAGTTCTAAGATTTCTGCAAAGAAAATTATCAACTCCTATGGAGAAGAGCAATTAGCAGATATTCTTTTTTTATATGGTGAATTAAGAAATGCTAGAGCTATTGCTAAAACAATAGCAGAAGCAAGACAACAAGAAAAGATTGAAACAAGTTTTCAGCTAAGGCAAATACTTCAGAAGTATTTACCAAAAGCAAAAGAACATAAAATATTAGCTCAGATTTTTCAAGCTATTAGAATAGAAGTTAACGAAGAGTTAGAAGTATTAAAAGAGTTTTTAAATCAAATGCCAGGTCTTTTAAAACCTGAAGGAAGATTAAGTGTAATCTCCTATCATTCTTTAGAAGATAGATTGGTAAAGCGATTTATAAGAACAGGATTATTTAGCGGTGAGCCTGAAAAGGACTTTTATGGTAACATAAGTGTCCCTTTAATGAAAGTAGGAAAGTTAATAGTGCCTCTCCTACAGGAAATTAACAACAATAACAGGGCTCGCAGCGCTAAATTAAGAGTAGCTACATTAAAAACGTAATGTCTAAAGTAAAAAAAAGCATACACGAAGTTTTAAAAGGAGGTTTTCTAATTAATGAATCTGCTTTTAAAAATTGGAGAATGATCATTTTTATAGTTGCTCTTTTATTAATTATGATTTCAAGTGCTCATAGTTCAGATAAAAAAGTAATACAAATATCTGAACTCAATAAACTAAAAAGAGAATTGAGAGCAGAGTATATAGATACACAAACAACACTGATGCGAATGAAAATGGAGTCTAACATTCGTCAAAAAGCAAAAAGAATGGGCTTGCTGCCCTCAGAGACCCCGCCAAAAAGAATAAAAGTTATTAATAAGGAATAAAACAGATTACCTTGAGAAATCATAAAAAAAGCATACTCACAAAATTCTACATTGTAGCTGCTTTTATGACGCTTCTTCTTTCGGCTATTATTTTTAGAGTAGTTGATATTCAATATTTTCAAGGAGATAAATATCAAAAAATTTCAAAAGAACTTACCAGGAAACCATTTACCATTTATGCCAATAAAGGGAATGTATATGCAGCAGATGGAAATCTGTTAGCAACCTCAATGTCAAAATTTACCATTAGAATGGATGTGATGTCGGTTGATGGTAAAATTTTTGAAAAAGAGGTGCGAAATCTCTCAAAATCTCTAGCTGGTTTTTTAGGAAAATCTACAGACTATTTTGAGCAAAAACTCCGTAATGCTAGAAAATTTAAGAATCGATATTTATTGCTAGCAAAAGACATTGGCTATAATGATTATGTGAAAATGAAACAATTTCCAATCTTTAAATTGGGAGTTTATAAAGGGGGTTTTATTGCAGAACAAAAAACAGTAAGAGCGCATCCAATTGGAAAAATTGCAGAAAGAACTATTGGATATCATAACGAAAAAGGGGAGGCTGGAATTGAAGGTGCTTTTGTAGATTACCTTCAAGGTGAAGATGGTTTGCGTTGGAAGCAGAAGATAGCAAAAGGGCAATGGAAACCGATTAATGATGTCAATGAAAAAGAGCCAATAGATGGACATGATGTAATTACAACCATCGATGTAAATATTCAAGACATCACGCATCATGCTTTACTACGTCAGTTAGAATATTTTGAAGCAGAACACGGTTCTGCTGTTGTTATGGAAACTGCAACTGGAGAGATTAAAGCAATTTCAAACTTAGGAAGGACATCTCAAGGGAAGTATTACGAGAAAAGGAATTACGCCGTTTGGGAAGCTCACGAGCCAGGATCAACCTTTAAGTTGGCAAGTTTAATGGCAGCTTTAGATGATAAAGTTATTGATACATCTACTGTAGTAGATACAGAAAAAGGGCGAATTTTTATTCACGGAAGAAAAGTAGAGGATTCTCAAAGAGGTGGTTATGGAAAAATATCTGCAGCAAGAGTTTTTGAAGTATCATCTAATGTTGGAATTGTAAAGTTAATTCGTAAACATTATGATGATAAACCAGAGAAGTTTTTAGCACATCTTAAAGACTATGGACTCACAGAGAAAATTGGACTGCCGATAAAAGGTGAAGGGAAACCAAAAGTTTATTATCCTGGAAAACCAGGTTGGAATAAAATCACTTTAGAATGGATGTCTTGGGGGTATAGTATAGCCATTACACCTTTGCAAACATTAACCTTCTACAATGCTGTTGCCAATGATGGAGTAATGGTAAAACCTCGTTTTATCAAAGAATTAAGAAGAGAGAATAGAACAGAAAAAGTATTTGAAAAAGAAATTCTGAATCCTCAAATAGCTTCAAAAGAAACCATTAAAAAGATTAAAAAAGTTATGGAAAATGTAGTTATTAAAGGAACTGCAGACAATATTTATTCTTCTAATTTTTCAATGGCAGGAAAAACAGGAACCGCAAAAAAATATGTTGGAAGACATATCAATGAAAAAGGAGATACCATTCCTGCGGGATATTCTAACAAAAGATATGTAGCCTCTTTTGCAGGATTTTTCCCCGCAGATAAACCAAAATATTCTTGTATGGTAGTTATTCATGATCCAGATAAAAAGAAAGGATACTACGGAGCAACCGTTGCGGCTCCGGTTTTTAAAGAAATTGCTCAAAAAATTTACACAAGCACACCTGTTGAAGATGATATGGTGAATGAGAATTTTTCATCAGAAAAAATTCAAAACCTATACACCGATTTTAACAAAAAAATCAATAGTAATAATACAGAAGTTCCAAATGTAAAAGGGATGCCAGCTATGGATGCTATTTCATTGTTAGAAAATTTTGGATTAAAAGTAAAGCTAGAAGGAACTGGAAAAGTAAAAAAGCAATCAATAAAAAAAGGAACTCCAATTAAAAAAGGAGCAACTATTATTTTAAATCTGTCTTAATTGAAATTATTAAAAGACATACTGTACAAAGTTGCTGTAAACGCTGTTTATGGAGCTACTAATATTGAGGTTGCTGAAATCGTTTTTGATTCTAGAAAAATTCAAAAAGGAGCTGTTTTTGTTGCTCAAAAAGGAGTATCTGTCGATGGGCATTTATACATTGAAAAAGCAATTAATTTAGGTGCTAGAGCTATTATTTGTGAGGAACTTCCTGAAGAAAGAAATGATACAATTACCTATGTGCAAGTAGAAGATTCTAATACAACTTTAGCAATTATTGCATCTAATTTTTATGAGAATCCATCTAAAAAATTAAAACTAGTTGGGGTTACTGGAACTAACGGAAAAACGACGATTGCTTCATTATTATATCAACTTTTCACAAAAGCAGGATATGCAACTGGATTATTATCTACAGTCAAAATTTTAGTTGATACAACAGAATTTAAAGCGACACATACAACACCAGATTCGGTTACCATCAATCAGTATTTAAGTAAAATGGTTGCTGCAGGAGTTGAGTATTGTTTTATGGAAGTGAGTTCTCATGGAATTCATCAAAAAAGAACTGAAGGATTAGAATTTATAGGTGGAATTTTCACCAACTTATCTCATGATCATTTAGATTATCACAATTCATTTGCAGCATATAGAGATGTTAAGAAATCATTCTTTGATTCATTACCAAAAAACGCATTCGTAATAACAAATATTGATGATAAGAATGGAAATATCATGTTGCAAAATACTAAAGCAAAGAAAATAACCTATGCTTTAAAAACTTTGGCTGATTATAAAGCAAAAATTATAGAAAAAAGTCTTTCAGGGACGTTATTGTCTATCAATGGAACCGAAGTTTGGACCAAGTTGATTGGGACTTTTAATGCTTATAATTTATTAGCAATTATAGGAACAGCTGATGAATTAGGTCTAGATAAACTAGAAGTGTTAACCATTGTAAGCGAATTAGAAAGTGTTAGCGGAAGATTTGAATATACAGTTTCAGAAAGCGGAGTTATTGCAATTGTAGATTATGCGCATACGCCAGACGCCTTAAAAAATGTTTTAGAAACGATTAATGATATCAGAACCGATAATGAGAAATTAATTACAGTTGTAGGATGTGGTGGAGATAGAGATAAAACAAAAAGACCAAAAATGGCACATATTGCCTCTCAGTTAAGCAATCAGACAATTTTTACATCAGACAATCCAAGAACAGAAAATCCAGCAACCATTTTAGAAGAAATGGAAGCAGGTGTATTGCCAGAGAATTATAAAAAAACAATCACCATTTCAGATAGAAGACAGGCCATTAAAACTGCTTGTAAATTTTCTGAGCGTGGAGATATTTTATTGATAGCCGGAAAAGGACATGAAACCTATCAAGAAATAAATGGAGAAAGATTCCATTTTGATGATTTAGAAGAAGTAACGCAATGTTTTAACCTATTAAAAAAATAACATGCTGTATTATTTATTTGATTATTTAGAAGCTCAATTTGATTTCCCAGGCGCGGGATTATTTCAGTTTATTACATTTAGAGCTGCAGCCGCTTTTATTTTAGCATTGTTGGTGTCTTCTATTTATGGAAAGAGAATCATCAATTTTTTAAGAAAACAACAGGTAGGGGAAAGTATTAGAGATTTAGGTTTAGAAGGTCAAGTTGAAAAATCAGGAACACCTACCATGGGAGGTTTGATCATTATTCTAGCAACGCTTATTCCAGTTTTATTATTGACAAAGCTAGATAATATTTACATCATCATCTTATTAATAACTACTGTTTGGATGGGCTTGATAGGTTTTTTGGATGATTATATTAAAGTATTTAAAAAAGACAAATCAGGTTTAAGCGGAAAGTTTAAAGTTTTAGGGCAAGTTGGACTGGGATTAATTGTTGGTTCAATTTTATATTTTAATGACGATGTAACCATCAAAGAACAATTGCCAGTTGATCAACAAATTGTTCAAGAAAATGGGAAACGTCAAATCTTTGGAGCTGCTCACAAATCAACAAAAACAACCGTTCCATTCTTCAAAAATAACGAATTAGATTATTCAAACTTCCTAAGCTTTTTAGGAGATGGTTATGAGAAATACGGTTGGTTAATATTCATTTTTGTAACCATTTTTATAGTAACTGGAGTTTCTAATGGTGCAAATCTTACCGATGGAATTGACGGATTGGCAACAGGTTCATCCGCCATAATAGTCGTCGTCTTAGGTCTTTTTGCATGGGTTTCAGGGAACATTATTTTCTCAGATTATTTAGACGTGATGTACATTCCAAATTCTGGAGAAATGACGGTTTATATATTAGCATTAGCAGGTGCATTAATAGGATTCTTATGGTATAATACATTTCCCGCTCAAGTTTTTATGGGAGATACTGGAAGTTTAACAATTGGAGGAATCATAGCAGTGATTGCAATCTCAATTCGTAAAGAATTATTGCTGCCAATTCTTGCTGGAATTTTTGTAATAGAAAATTTATCAGTAATGATGCAGGTCTCTTATTTCAAATACACAAGAAAAAAATATGGTGAAGGAAGACGGATTTTTAAAATGTCGCCTTTACATCATCATTATCAAAAATCTGGATATCACGAAAGTAAAATAGTTGTTCGCTTTTGGATTGTAGGAATTCTATTAGCTGTGTTTACAATAGTGACTTTGAAGTTAAGATAAATGAAACGATTAGTCATTTTAGGTGGAGGAGAAAGCGGTGTAGGAACCGCCATTTTAGGAAAGAAAAAAGGATTTGATGTTTTTGTTTCAGACAAAGGAAAAATATCAAAAAAGTACAAGGAAGTTCTTTTACATCATGAAATAAATTTTGAAGAGCTACAGCATACAGCATCATTGATTTTAAATGCTGATGTGGTTATCAAAAGCCCTGGAATTCCAGAAAAAGTTACCATAGTTCAGGAACTAGTAGAAAGTGGCGTTTCAGTGATTTCTGAAATTGAGTTTGCATATAAATATACCAATGCAATATTGATTGGAATTACCGGATCTAATGGAAAAACAACGACTACGCTTTTAACACATCATTTGCTAAAACAAGCGAAAATGAATGTAGGAGTTGCAGGGAATATTGGTGACAGTTTTGCGCAACAAGTAGCTGAAGAAAGTTATGAAAACTATGTGTTAGAACTGAGCAGTTTTCAATTAGATGGTATTAAAGATTTTAGATCGCATATAGCGATGATTACAAATATTACACCTGATCATTTAGATCGATATGAATACGATTTTAAGAAATATGTTGCTTCAAAATTTAGAATTACAAAAAATCAAACAGCAGCTGATTTCTTGATTTATGATGCAGATGATGCAGCAATTAAAGAGGGATTGAAAGAACATCCAATAAAGGCAATCTTAGTTCCTTTTTCTCTAGAAAGAGAATTGGAGTACGGTGCATTTTTAAGAGAAGACAAAATAATAACAAAATTAAATACAGAAGAATTTAGCATGAGCATATCTAAACTAACATTGCAAGGAAAGCACAATGTAAAAAACACTATGGCATCCGCTCTAGCGTCTCAATTATTGAATGTAAGAAGTCAATCCATTAAAGATAGTTTAGCAAACTTTGAAGGTGCTGAACATCGATTAGAAAATGTGCAAAAAGTAAATGGAGTCCAATTTATAAATGACTCTAAAGCAACCAATGTAAACGCAACTTTCTACGCATTAGAATGTATGGAGCAACCCACTGTTTGGATTGTAGGTGGTGTTGACAAAGGAAATGATTATGAAGGCTTAATGCCTTTAGTCAGAGAAAAAGTAAAAGCAATTGTTTGTCTAGGTGAAGACAATGAAAAGCTAAAAGCAGTTTTCTCTAATGTTGTAGATATGATGATAGAAACTGCAGGAGCAGAAGAAGCGGTAAAAGTTGCCTACAAATTAGCACAAAGAGGAGATAGTGTTTTATTATCTCCAGCCTGTGCAAGTTTTGATTTATTCGAAAACTATGAAGACAGAGGTCGTCAATTTAAAAACGCAGTAAGAAGTTTATAAAAATAGTTGCTGAGCTTAGTTGAAGTAACATACAATTAAATAAAGTCTAAAATATAAAGTGAAGGGAATTTTTCAACATATAAAAGGAGATAGAACCATTTGGGCTTTAGTAGCCATGTTGGCGTTATTTTCGTTTATGCCAGTATATAGCGCTAGTGCTAACTTGGTAAGTATTGTTGGAGGTTCTACACTCGGATATTTAGTGAAACATGTTGTTTTATTAATTATGGGATTTGCAATTATTTATGCAGTTCATAAAATTCCGTATAGATATTTCAGTGGAGGTTCAGTACTAATGTTGCCCGTTGTTTTTTTCTTATTGATATACACCCTAGCTCAAGGAACAACAATTGGCGGAGCCAACGCAAGTCGTTGGATTAGAATTCCGTTTATTGGAGTAGGTTTTCAAACATCAACTTTAGCAGGCTTAGTTTTAATGGTTTATGTAGCAAGATATCTCGCTAAAAATAAAGACATCCAAATTAGATTTAAAGAGAGTTTATGGCAGTTATGGTTGCCTGTTGGTTTAATTCTAATGCTCATATTACCAGCAAATTTTTCTACCACAGCGATCATATTTTTTATGATTCTAGTCGTAACTTTTATAGGAGGATATCCGTTAAAGTATATAGGCTATATTTTGGGAGCTGGAATTTTAGCTTTGTCAATTTTTATTTTGACAGCAAAAGCTTTTCCAGATTTAATGCCTAATAGGGTCAATACTTGGGGAAATAGAATCGAAAGTTTTTCACAAACAGGAGGAGAAGAAGCTTATCAAGTTGAAAAAGCAAAAATAGCTATTGCAACTGGAGGTGCTTTAGGAAAAGGTCCAGGAAAAAGTATTCAGAAAAACTTTTTACCTCAGTCATCGTCAGATTTTATTTATGCAATTATTGTTGAAGAATACGGTTTAATAGGAGCAATTCTTATTGTATTCGTTTACTTTTTATTACTCTTTAGAATCTTTATTACTGTCAAGAAAGCTACTACAATTTTCGGGACTTTACTCGTTATTGGAGTCGGCTTGCCAATTATATTTCAAGCTGGGATAAATATGGCAGTTGCTACTAATTTATTTCCAGTAACCGGACAAACTTTACCCCTCATAAGTAGTGGAGGAACATCCATTTGGATGACCTGTTTCGCTTTAGGAATGATCCTAAGTGTTAGCGCTTCAAAGCAAGAAACTGAAGAAACAATTTTAGATGATAATCCTTTAGATATTTTACATGAAACATTATAATCTAAAAATAAAATATCTAGTTATAATATTATCTAATAATGTTACATATAACCTATTTCTTAAAACAGAAAAATCTATATGAAACAATCGATTAACATACTAATAAGTGGTGGAGGAACTGGTGGACATATCTATCCTGCAATTGCGATTGCGAATGAATTAAAAGCAAGATATCCTGAAGCTAATTTTTTGTTTGTTGGTGCTAAAGATAAAATGGAAATGGAGAAAGTTCCACAAGCAGGATATCAAATAAAAGGTTTGTGGATTTCAGGAATTCAAAGAAAATTGACACTTAAGAATTTGATATTCCCGATTAAGTTCATCGATAGTTTATTTAAAGCGGGAAAAATTATTAGACAATTTAAACCCGATGTTGCCATTGGCACCGGTGGCTTTGCTAGTGGCCCAACTTTAATTATGGCCAATAGAAAAAGAATTCCAACCTTAATTCAGGAACAAAATTCGTATCCAGGAATTACTAATAAATTATTGAGTAAAAAATCAAAGGTAATCTGTATTGCTTATGATGGTTTAGAGCGATTTTTTCCGAAAGAGAAAATCATAAAAACAGGGAACCCTGTAAGAGCTAGTCTTTTATCAATACATGTAAAAGATAAAGTGAATGAAGCGAATGAATTGTTTGAATTAAAGAATAAAAAGAAAACAATTTTAGTCTTAGGAGGTAGCTTGGGTGCTAGAAAAATTAATGAATTAATAGAGGAGAATACTTCGTTTTTTAAACAACAAGAAGTTCAGGTTTTATGGCAGTGCGGAAAGTTATATTATGAAGAATATAAAAAGTATCATGATAAAAATAATTTTCACGTTCATGCCTATATAAATCAGATGGATTTGGCATATGCAGCTGCAGATATTATTATTTCCAGAGCAGGAGCGAGTTCTGTTTCTGAATTGTGTATCGTAGGTAAGCCCACTATTTTTATTCCATCGCCAAATGTTGCAGAAGATCATCAAACAAAAAATGCAAAATCAATTGTAGATAAACATGCTGCAATTTTGTTAAGAGAATCTGAGTTAGATACATTTCCAATCGTTTTTGAAACTTTGTTAAAAGATGAAGGAAAGCAAGAAAGTTTAAGTGAAAATATTAAAGAGTTAGCAATGCCAAATGCTACCAATCAAATTGTAAGTCAAGTAGAAAAGTTATTAAATCTGTGAATTTAAAAGAAATACATAACGTTTATTTTATTGGTATTGGAGGTATCGGTATGAGTGCCTTGGCTAAGTATTTCTGTCAAACAGGAAAACAAGTTGGTGGCTATGATAAAACTCCTACTAAAATTACAAATGACTTAGAAAGTCAGGGAATTGAGATTCATTTCAATGATTCTTTGGAGGCAATTCCTGAAAAATATAAAAACAAGACAACCACATTAATTGTTTATACTCCTGCAATACCAAAGAACCATTTAGGTTTTAATTTCTTTTTAAATGATGGTTTTCATATTTTAAAAAGAGCAGAAGTTTTAGGGATTATTACAAAAAACACCTTCTGTTTTGCAGTTGCTGGTACTCATGGAAAAACAACAACATCTTCTATTTTAGGGCATATTATGCAACCGTATAATGCCACTAGTTTTTTAGGAGGAATCTCAGAAAATTATCATTCTAATTTAATTTTAGGTGGTGATGAAATTTCTGTTGTAGAAGCAGATGAATTTGATAGATCCTTCTTAAAACTTTCTCCAAATATTGCTTGTATTACTTCTATGGATGCAGATCACTTAGATATTTATGGAGAACATTCTGCTTTAGAGGCTTCTTTTCAAGAATTTGCTGATCAGGTTTCCGACACTTTAATTGTTGCAAAAGGATCGAAAGTAAAAGGGGTAACCTATGCAATTGATGAAGATGCTGATTATCAAATTAAAAATTTATTGATTAAGAAAGGGAATTACATTTTTGATGTGAAAACACCTACAAATACTATTAATGAAATAGTTTTTTCTTTACCAGGAAAACACAATATTATGAATGCACTAGCTGCTTTAGCTATGGCAGATTGTTATGGTATTCCTTTAGAAAACATTAAAAAATCGTTAGAAACTTTTAAAGGAGTTGAAAGACGTTTCTCGTATAAAATTAAATCAGAAGAATTGATCTTAATTGATGATTATGCGCATCACCCAACAGAAATAAACGCAGTTTACGAATCTGTAAATGAAATGTATCCCAATGAAAAAAATGTGGTTGTTTTTCAACCTCACTTATTTTCTAGAACAAGAGATTTTATAGACGATTTTGCAACAGCATTATCGAAGTTTGATGAAGTGCTTCTGTTAGATATTTATCCTGCTAGAGAAAATCCAATTGAAGGAGTAACATCTTCTTGGCTTTTAGAAAAAATTGCTGATAAGAATAAAAAAATTACTTATAAACAAAATTTAGTAAAAGATATTAAAAATTCAGCCGCTAAAATTGTTGTAATGCTAGGTGCTGGAGATATAGGAATGATGGTTGAAGATGTCAAAAACCAATTAATAACTTTAGAGAAAGTATGAAGTTAAAAAGAATCTTAAAATATGTTTTCCTCCTAATTTTACTAGGGTCTTTAGGGTTTTTATATGGTTTTTCTAACGCTAGAAATTCACAAAAAGAGATTAATAAAGTGTCGGTTCAATTTGATTTAGGAGAAGGGTATTTCTTAACACAATCTATGGTTAATAAATTGTTAATACAAAACAATCAAAGAGTACAAAAACAAGCAAAATCTGTAATAGATTTATACCAGTTAGAAAAAAAGGTTTTAGAAAATCCATATATAGAAAAAGCATCGCTTTTTATGACTATAGATGGGACTCTAAATACACAAATCAAAGAAAGGCAACCCATTGCAAGAATAATCACCAGTAATTCATCTTACTATATTGATTCACAGGCAGTAAAAGTTCCTCTTTCTGGAAATTTTTCAGCTAGAGTTCCTTTGGTTACGGGGGTTGAAAATGGCAAAGATTTAGTAGAAGTAAAGAAATTATTAGATAAAATAGTGAATGATGAATTTTTGCAAAAGGAAATCATCGGAATCCATTTGAAAGCCACAAAAGAATATATGATGACGGTAAGAAGTGGCAACTATGAAATTGAATTTGGAAAGTTGACTGAAATTGATCATAAAATTAAAAAGTTAAAAGCATTTTACAGTAAAGTGTTTTTAGATAGTACAATACATTCATACAAAACCATAAACATTAAGTATCGCAATCAAGTGGTTGGTGTAAAATAATAGAGATGGAAAATAATAAAATAGCTGTTGGTTTAGACATTGGTACTACAAAAATTGTAGCAATGATTGGGCGCAAAAACGAATATGGAAAGCTAGAAGTTTTAGGTATTGGTAAAGCAAAGAGCCTAGGTGTAAAGAGAGGTGTTGTTAGTAATATCACTCAAACAATTCAATCTATACAGCAAGCAGTTGAAGAATCTGAAAGTGTTTCTGGTCATAAGATTGAAAACGTAGTAGTGGGAATTGCAGGTCAACATATCCGTAGTTTACATCATAGTGATTATATCACAAGATCTAATGCAGATGAAGTAATTGATGAAAACGATATTGAAAATCTTGTAAATCAGGTACATAAGTTAGTGATGTTACCAGGGGAGGAAATTATACATGTCTTACCACAAGAATTTAAAGTTGATAGCCAAGCAGACATCAAAGAACCCATCGGAATGTATGGTGGTAGATTGGAAGCTAATTTTCATGTGGTCGTTGGTCAAGTATCATCCATAAGAAATATAGGACGTTGTGTAAAAAGCGCCGGCTTAGATTTATCAGACATCACTTTAGAACCTTTGGCATCAGCTTCTGCAGTTTTAAGTCAAGAAGAAAAAGAAGCAGGAGTTGCCTTAATTGATATAGGAGGAGGAACCACGGATTTAGCCATTTTTAAAGACGGAATTATTCGTCATACGGCTGTCATTCCTTTTGGAGGAAATGTGATTACTGAAGACATCAAAGAGGGTTGTTCAATTATTGAAAAGCAAGCTGAGTTATTAAAAATAAAATTTGGTTCTGCTTGGCCAGGAGAAAATAAAGAAACAGAAATAGTTTCTATTCCAGGATTAAGAGGAAGAGAACCTAAAGAGATTACACTTAAAAATCTATCTAAAATTATCCATGCAAGAGTGCAAGAAATTATAGAGCATGTGTATTTAGAAATTAAAAATTATGGGCATGAGACCCAAAAAAGGAAACTAATCGCAGGTATTGTTTTAACGGGTGGGGGTTCCCAGTTGAAACACCTGCGTCAGCTTGTAGAGTATATCACTGGAATGGATGCCAGAATAGGATATCCAAACGAACATTTAGCAGGAGATTCAGACGAAGGATTGTCTAGTCCATCCTATGCAACCGCAGTAGGTTTACTAATGGAAGGTTTAGAAAATCATGCAAGAGAAGAAAAAGAAGCAGCTGAAGAGGAGATTTTAGTAGCAGAAAGTGAAAAACAAGATGAATCGAAAGAACCCGTAGTAGAAACAAAACCTAAGGCTAAAAAGAAACCTTTCTTTGAAAAATTCACGGATGGATTAAAAGAATTTTTAGACAACGCCGAATAATTAGTAAAAAATAAACAACACAATAGAAAAGTTATTATGAGCACAGAATTCGATAACATTTTATTTGACATGCCAAAATCACAATCCAATACTATAAAAGTAATTGGAGTAGGAGGTGGAGGTAGTAATGCTGTAAACCACATGTTTCAGCAAGACATCAAAGGAGTAGATTTTGTCATCTGTAATACAGATGCACAAGCATTAGAAAACAGTCCAATTCCTAATAAGATTCAATTAGGAGCCGATTTAACATCTGGTTTAGGCGCTGGTGCAAATCCAGAAGTTGGAGAAAAAGCCGCGCAGGAAAGCATCAAAGAAATTCAACAGATGTTAAATACCCAAACAAAAATGGTATTTATTACTGCTGGAATGGGAGGTGGTACTGGAACTGGAGCTGCACCAATTATTGCTAAAATTGCAAAAGACATGGACATTCTTACAGTAGGAATTGTTACCATGCCTTTTCAGTTTGAAGGTAGAATGCGATCTAAACAAGCACAAATTGGAATAGATCAGTTACGCAATAATGTAGATTCTTTAATTGTTATCAATAATAATAAACTTAGAGAAGTTTATGGAAACCTTGGTTTCAAAGCAGGTTTCTCTAAAGCTGATGAAGTTTTATCTACTGCAGCAAGAGGAATTGCAGAGGTTATTACACATCACTACAAACAAAATATTGATTTACACGATGCTAAAACAGTACTTTCTAATAGTGGAACTGCTATCATGGGTTCTGCAAGAGAAGAAGGTACTACAAGAGCAAAAAGTGCTATAGTAAAAGCATTAGATTCACCTTTATTGAATGATAATAAAATTACAGGAGCAAAGAACGTATTGTTATTAATTGTTTCTGGAACCAATGAAGTAACTCTTGATGAAATTGGAGAAATCAATGATTTCATTCAAACTGAAGCAGGTTTTGAAGCCAACATCATTATGGGTATTGGTGAAGATCAAGAACTTGGTGATGCTATTTCAGTAACAATTGTAGCAACAGGATTTGCTGCAGATCAGCAAAGTAATATTACAAATACTGAGGTAAAGAAGATAGTTCATACCTTAGAAGATGAACAAAAAGCTACCTATAATTTTTCCGATGATTTAGCTTCAAAAACTCCTTTAATAGAAGAACCAATCGCGAGTGTTAATGAAAAAGTAGTTTATGTACTAGAAGAAGATGTTGAAGAAGAAGTGGTCATGGATTTAATACCTACTTCTGAGTTAATTAAGAACATGGATGTTGTGTATGATTCAATTGAAATAGAAGACATCTCTGAAGAGGATTTTGTGATTACTAATATGACTCCTGAAATTGAAGAAGAGGCGGTAGAAGAGCCAAAAACGTTTCAAGCCGACTTGTTATTTGACCTTCCATTAAACAGTTATGAAGAAATTAAGCCAGATGGTGAAGAAACTCGTTTTGAGCTTACTGAGAATACCTTAGATTTTGATGTTACAGATGCTATAGAAATTAAAGCAGTTCAAGAAGAAACCATCGAAAAAAGATACGTTTTAGATGATTTTGATATCAAGCCGACTATCGGTAAAAGTTCTTCAATTGTAAAAGAGGATGAAGTTTCTGAAGAAGAATTACAATTTGAATTAAAATCAACGACTCCACAATCTGAAATCAATCAAATTGAAACAGATAGTGAAGAAGTTTCTCCTTTAAGTCTTACAATTACTGAACTTCAAAGAAGAGCAGAAGAAAGACGTCAAAAGATGAAAGGATTCAATTATAAGTTTAATGATCAATTAAATAAAAATATTGATGAAATTGAACGTCAGCCAGCTTATAAAAGATTAGGAGTAGATTTAGATGATGCCAATACGGCCATCAGTAAATCTAAAACTACTTTATCTACTGATGAAAATGAAGATATACAGTTAAAATCTAATAACTCTTTTCTGCATGACAATGTAGATTAAGAAGATTTGACCCCTAGCCATAAAAGCCGTATTCATTAATTTGAATGCGGCTTTTTCTTTTAGTTATATCCACTCAAATGATAGTTGAATTGTAACAATTTATTTTTAAAGGCGTCTTTATAGTGTAATTAACCATTAACTTTAAAATAATCAAAATGAAATCAATAGCACATTCACGAGTCATCGAAAGAGGAATTTTAACGTCTGCATACAAACAAGAAATCAGACAAACTATTATTGAAATGAAATCTAGTTCATTATCAAGTATTAAAACTTCTTTTCTAAGTCAGCACGAAAAATTAGGCAGCCAAACGGCAGCAATTCTTCAAGTTTCTATCTTTGCGTTGGCTTTGGTGTTTATCTTATTCTAAGCGTTAACTAACAGCTTTTTGTATTCTATCAATCGCTTTTCTGAGTAAATCTTCAGATGCAGCATAAGATAATCGTATACAATTTGGAGCGCCAAAAGCATCTCCAGTAACGGTAGCAACATTAGCTTCTTCTAATAAGAATAATGAAAAATCATTGGCATTATTGATGATTTTCCCTTTGATGGTTTTTCCGAAGAAGTAAGAAATATCTGGAAATACATAAAATGCTCCATCAGGAATATTTAATTTAAATCCATCAACTTTACCAAGAAGATCTAAGACGATATCTCTACGTGATTTAAATTCATCTAACATGTATTGAACTTTTTCAACCGGAGCTAAAACAGCAGTAATAGCAGCTCGTTGAGCAATACAGTTGGTTCCAGAAGTAATCTGACCTTGCATTTTTGTACATGCTTTCGCGATCCAATCTGGTGCACCAATATATCCAATTCTCCAACCTGTCATGGCAAAAGCTTTCGCTAAACCGTTTACAGTAATGGTTCTATCAAACATATTTTCAATGGCAGCAAAACTAAACGATTTGAGACCGTAGTTGATATGTTCATAAATTTCATCTGAAATAATATAAATCTGAGGATGATTTTCTAAAACTTTAGCTAGAGTTCTATACTCTTCTTCAGTATAAATTGTTCCACTAGGATTGTTAGGAGAGTTAAAAAACACCATTTTTGTTTTTGGTGTAATTGCTGCTTCTAATTGTTTTGGAGTGATTTTAAAATCAGTTTCAATCGATGAAGGAATTTCTATAAATTTAGCTTCACACAATATTGCAATAGCAGAATAACTCACCCAATAAGGAGCAGGAAGCAATACTTCATCTCCAGGATTTAACAAAACTTGTGCAACATTTGCAATCGATTGTTTTGCTCCTGTAGAAACTACAATTTGATTAGGATTATAACTAAGGTTATTATCTCTTTTAAACTTGGTGCAAATAGCCTCCTTTAACTCTACATAACCATCAACTGGCGTGTAAGAGTTGTAATCTTGATTGATGGCTTCAATAGCGGCATCTTTAATAAAATCAGGAGTATTAAAGTCGGGTTCACCCAAACTTAAACTGATAATATCTTTTCCTTCTCCCTTTAATTCTCTTGCTTTTGCAGCCATTGCCAATGTCTGAGAAATTGGCAAGCTATTTATTCTATTAGATAATGGATGTGCCATTTTACTTGTAAAAATTGTATATCTTTTATGCTATTTCTGGGTTTTTCCCTAAAACACCTAAGTGTCTAAAGTGCTCTATAACGGCTCTTCTCATTGTTTGATATTCGTTATATGGCAAATTGAACTCTTTAGCTGTTTCTTTGACAATTTCAGCTAATTTACCATAATGCACATGAGAAATATGTGGAAAAATATGATGTTCAACCTGATGATTTAAACCTCCAGTATAGAAGTTGACCAGCTTATTACTAGGCGCAAAGTTAGAGGTTGTGTACAATTGATGTACTGCCCAAGTGTGTTCTAAATTTCCGTCTTTATCTGGAATTGGCATTTCAGTATTTGGGACAATGTGTGCTAATTGAAAAACCAAACTTAAAATCATTCCGGCCGTATAATGCATTACAAAAAATCCTATTAAAACTTTCCACCAAGCGATGTCTAAAACTAATAAAGGAAGTACAATCCATAAAGCATAGTAAACCAATTTAGAAATCACCAATTTCGTCCATTCTACAGCAGGACTAGGGAATTTTCCGTATGATAATTTACGTTTTAAATAATTGTGCATTTGTTTTATATCTGTGGTAATTGCCCAGTTGATCGTTAACAAACCGTATAAGAAAATTGAATAGTATTTCTGTAATTTGTGAATTTTAAACCATTTAGAATGCTGAGAAAAACGAATAATTCTACCAGCATCAATATCTTCATCATGATCTTTTACATTCGTAAATGTGTGGTGTAATACATTGTGTTGAACTTTCCAATTGTACACATTTCCTGCAAGGATGTAGATACTACTTCCCATTAATTTATTAACCCATTTTTTACTTGAAAAAGATTCGTGGTTACTATCGTGCATTACATTCATACCAACACCTGCCATTCCAACACCTGTTACAGCCATTAAAATAAACATAAGCCATTGAGGCATATCTACGGTTAATATTAAAATAAAAGGAACTAAGAATACAGTAAACATAATGATTGCTTTGGTGTATAATTTCCAGTTACCAGTACGTTTAAGGTTATTTTCTTTAAAATAATTATTAACTCTTTTATTTAGAGTTCTAAAAAATTTTGCTTTGTCTATTCTTGAGAAATTTACTGTCTTCATTTATGGGGAAAAAATTTTAAGATACAAAAATAAGCTTTTTGTCATTCATATGTTTATTAACGTTTGTTTTTTAACCTAATTGTTCTCTTGATTAATTACTTTTGCATTATAATTGAAAGATGAATCTACTACTAAAATACTTTCCAAATCTATCGGAACATCAAATAGAACAATTCTCTAAGCTGCAAGAGTTATACCAAGATTGGAATTTGAAAATTAATGTTGTTTCTAGAAAAGATATAGACGAATTGTATTTACGTCACGTACTACATTCTCTTGGGATAGCTAAAGTGATTCAGTTTAAACCAAACTCAAAAGTAATGGATGTTGGAACCGGTGGTGGATTTCCTGGAATTCCATTAGCAATTTTGTTTCCAGAAACTCAATTTCATCTGGTAGACAGTATCGGGAAGAAGATTAAAGTTGTCAATGAAGTTGTTGACGGTTTAGGTTTAGAAAATGTAAAATCAACCAATGTCAGAGTTGAGGAAGTAAAAGGTACCTACGATTTTATAGTAAGTAGAGCAGTGGCACAAATGGAAACTTTTGTAGGTTGGACAAAAGGAAAAATTAGTAAAAAACAAAACCACGAATTAAAAAACGGAATTCTTTATTTAAAAGGTGGAGATTTAACAGAAGAACTTCAAAAATATACTTCCGCTACTATTTATGATTTGCCAGATTATTTTGATGAAGAATTTTTTGACACCAAAAAAGTGGTTCATTTAGCAATGAAATTTAAAGGATAAGAGTACTTTATAAACTTCATTACTTTGGCAAGTTAAATGTCCGTATTTTAGCAATCTAAAAATAATATAAATGGCACTTACACCATCCAATGATTTCCCAAAAGGAACCATCGCTCCAGATTTTACTTTATTTGATACGATTTCCGAAAAAGCAATGTCTTTACAAGAATTGAAAGGAGATAGGGGCACGGTAATTTTTTTTATCTGTAATCATTGTCCATTTGTTATACATGTAAATAAAGAACTGGTTCATTTAGCTAAAGACTATGCTTCAAGAGGATTTAGTTTTATCGCTATTAGTAGTAATGATGTTAACAAACATCCTATGGATAGTCCAGATTTAATGAAAAAGTTAGCTATCGAAGAACATTATCCTTTTCCTTATTTATATGATGAAACTCAGGAAGTAGCAAAAGCATATGATGCTGCATGTACTCCAGATATTTACGTTTTCGATAATAATTTAAAATCTATTTATCACGGGCAACTAGATGATTCTAGACCAGGAAACGGAATTCCTGTTACTGGAAAAGACATCAGAAGAGTTTTAGAAGTGATGCTCAGCAATAGACTATATAATGGTGTTCCAAAACCAAGTATGGGTTGCAATATTAAATGGAAATAAAAAAGAAATCACAGCTATGTGATTCCTTTTTTATCATCCCTGTGAAAACAGAAATCTATTTTTTATTTATTTTGATGAGATTCTGAAACAAGTTCAGAATGACGAAATCTTTATAAGATTTCTACAAACAAACCTTCGTCAGTTTTAGAAACTTTAGCAACCTCTTTTTTAGTTAAGCCTTTAATGGTTTTATCCCATTTCTTATTGCTTAAACCAGATTGATTTTTTAATTCGTTCAAGTCGATTTTTTCTGCTTTGGTAATAATTTCCAATAAATTCTTCTCATCATCAGTGAGCTCTATATCAGCAGCGATTCGCTGCTCAGGTCTCATTTGAGGAAAGAATAAAACTTCTTGTATCGATTGATTGTTGGTTAAAAACATAATTAATCTGTCCATTCCAATTCCCATTCCAGAAGTAGGAGGCATTCCATATTCTAAAGCACGTAAAAAGTCATGATCTATAAACTCAGTAGCTTCGTCATCACCTTTTTGAGCTAATTTTAATTGATGCTCAAAACGTTCTCTCTGATCGATAGGATCATTTAACTCAGAATACGCATTGGCTATTTCTTTACCACAAACCATTAATTCAAAACGCTCTGTTAATTCTGGATTGTCTCTGTGTTCTTTACATAGAGGAGACATTTCTTTCGGATAATCTGTAATAAAAGTAGGCTGAATGTAATTCCCTTCACATTTTTCACCAAAAATTTCGTCAATTAATTTTCCTTTCCCCATGGTTTCATCCACAGGAATATTCATTGATTTTGCAGCAGCTCTAATCTCATCTTCCGTTTTTCCATTAATGTCAAAACCAGTAAAATGTTTGATAGAATCTGCCATCGTTACTCTTGCATATGGAGCTTTGAAATCAATTTTATGTTCACCAAAAGTAGCTTCTGATGTTCCGTTGACAGCAATTGCACAATGTTCTAAAAGTTGTTCTGCAAAATCCATCATCCAATTGTAATCTTTGTAAGAAACATAGATTTCCATGGCTGTAAATTCTGGATTATGAGTTCTGTCCATTCCTTCATTTCTGAAGTTTTTAGAAAACTCATAAACACCATCAAAACCACCAACAATCAATCTTTTTAAGTACAATTCGTTGGCAATTCTCATGTACAAAGGAATGTCTAAAGAATTGTGATGTGTTATAAAAGGTCTTGCTGCTGCACCCCCTGGAATTGGTTGTAAAATTGGAGTTTCAACTTCAAAATATCCTGCATTATTAAAGAAACTACGCATGGCGTTAAAAAGCTTTGTTCTTTTTACAAAAACTTCTTTTACATGAGGGTTTACAGCTAAATCTGCATAACGTTGTCTATAGCGCATCTCTGGATCAGTAAATGCATCGTAGGTAACACCATCTTTCACTTTAGGGATTGGCAATGGCTTTAACGCTTTAGAAAGTAATTTAAAATCTTTAACCATGACTGTTTTTTCTCCCACTTTTGTTGTAAAAAGAGTTCCTTCTATTCCAACAAAATCTCCTAAATCTAATAATTTCTTGAAAACAGTATTATATAAAGATTTGTCTTCACTAGTACAAATTTCATCTCTATTGAAATACAATTGAATTCTACCTTCGCTATCTTGCAATTGTGCAAAAGAAGCTTTTCCTTGAATATTGATAGCCATCAATCTCCCCGCAATAATTACCTGTTTGCCTTCAGCAAAATCTTGTTTTATTTGGGTTGAATTTGAATTGATTGGAAATAAATCGGCAGGATAAGGATTGATTCCTAATTCACGTAGTTTAACTAGCTTCTCTCTACGTACAACTTCTTGTTCTGATAATTGCATTCTTGATTTTTTTTCGAAAATGATTTAAGCCGCAAAGATAGTCAATTGCTAAAAAGAACATTGCAGTAAAAAAAGAAAAAATACTTGTTGAAATTCAAAAAACAAGTATATTTGTGGGCTGTTTTTTTATAAGCAGCATTTAGTTGTGTTGTTTTGGCGCTTTCGTAAAAAGTGTCGTGGTTTTGTTAACCAATGGAAAGCTACCCTGAAATGGGTCGCTTTTTTTTTCCCTTAAAAGAACACCGATTTATATTCCCAAAACTTTGAGATAAATAATCCAGCAAAAATAAGGCTTACCATAAATTTTAATCCTGTTGAAAACAAGAAGCCAATAAAAGAACCAAAAGCGGCTTTTATTGCTCTTTTAGAGTTGTTGCTGTCATACATTAATTCACCCACTAAGGCTCCAGTAAATGGTCCAATGATTATTCCTAAAGGACCAAAGAAAATCAGTCCGATGATTAATCCAATAGTTGTTCCGTAGATTCCATATTTACTACCTCCAAATTTTTTTGTTCCCAAAGCAGGAATTACATAATCTAGAAAGTAGATCAATACAGCGATGGCTAAAGTGATTCCTACATAGGTCCAATCAAAAGGAATGGCTTCTGTAAGATGAATTAACAGTATTCCAACCCAGCTAGTTACTGGTCCTGGCAAAACTGGTAAAAACGAACCAATAATTCCTAGAACAATAAAAATTGAACCTAAAAAAAGTAAAATGAGATCCATAGAATCGAAGATAAATTAAAATTGTGAAAATTCTAATAATTATTTTTATAACTATAAAGTAGTTGAAAAATTATTTCTAAAATGATATCACGTATTAAAGATAATAATCCTTTAAAGGTATTATATGGGTTGCCATTTTCAATAAGAGTAGATTAGATAAACTTAATTTAGTAAATTTACAATATTGTTAACACAATGCTTTTTTATTTAAATAACTATGATTATATATATTAGTGTAACTTTTGTTATTTTATTTGCTGTTTTAACAGTTAATGCTCAGGAACAATCTTCAGGCAAAGTTTCAAAGAATAATGAAGGAACTGATGTAGGTGGAGGTGCCGTTTCATTTTCTGTTGTAGAAAAAGCTCCTGTATACCCTGGATGTGAAAATTTACCAAAAGATGAAGCCAGAGATTGTTTTTCCAGAAATATACAGGATCTTTTTGTGAATAATTTCAACTTCAATTTACCAAATGAATTAGGTTTACCGGTAGGAAAAAACAGGTCTCTTATTTTTTTTACAATTAATAGATCTGGAGGAATTAATAATGTGAAAGTAACTGCAAATCATCCTAGAATGAAAGATGAAATGCAAAGAATTGTGGTTTTATTACCAAAGATAAAGCCTGGCTCACAAAGAGGGAAAGCTGTTAATATTAAGTTTGCATTTCCATTTACAATAAACGTACAGTAGTGCATAGAAAATATTTCTTTTTACTCGTTGTGTTATTATGCTTTTCTTGTGATTATTTTTCATTTGAAAAGAACAAGAATGAAGAAAAACTAGATATGAATATTGATTATTCATCAGTAGATTCTTCACCATCATTTAAAGTATGTGATTCTATTATTGATAAAGCTAAAAAGACGATTTGTTTTAGAACTACTATTCGAGAAGAAATATCTAAAAGTTTAGCAAAGTATTCTATCAAAGTAAAAAAACCTGTTAATGAAACTATAGTGGTAACGATTACCATTCAGTCTAATAAACAAGTCAAATTATCAAAGTTAGAAGCTTCTGATAGTTTGTTACTAGAGATTTCTGACTTAAAAGAAATGATTGAAAAAAGTATTGATGAACTACCAGAAATTTATCCAGCAATTAAAAGAAGTATTCCTGTCACTACAGAATACAAATTACCAATAAGAATAAAACTGTAAAACTTAGTTTAGCATTTTCCAAAGTTGATCTTTCAGTTCTTGCAATCCAATTTGCGCTATTGATGAAAAGAACAAGAAAGGAACTCCATCTGGCATCTCCTTTTTAATCTCTTCTTTCAATTCATCATCTAACATATCCGATTTAGAAATTGCTAACAAACGTTGCTTATCTAACAATTCTGGATTATGCTTCTTAAGCTCATTTAATAAGATTTCATATTCTTTGTTAATGTCGTCACTATCCGCTGGAATTAAAAAGAGTAGGGTAGAGTTACGTTCTATATGGCGTAAAAAACGATGTCCTAAGCCTTTTCCTTCTGCGGCTCCTTCTATAATACCAGGAATATCAGCCATTACAAAACTCTTATATTCTCTGTAGTCTACAATTCCTAAATTAGGTTTAAGTGTAGTAAAAGCGTAATCGGCAATTTTTGGTTTTGCTGCAGTAATTACAGAAAGTAGTGTAGATTTTCCAGCATTTGGAAATCCAACCAAGCCAACATCTGCTAATAATTTTAATTCTATTTGATACCAAGCTTCTAATCCGTCTACACCGGGTTGTGCATAACGTGGAGTTTGATTGGTAGATGATTTGAAATGCCAGTTTCCACGACCACCCATACCACCTTCTAATAAAATTTTCTCTTCTTTATCTTCTACGATTTCACAGAGGATTTCCATGGTTTCGCTATCTCTAACAATAGTCCCTAAAGGAACATCTATAAAAATATCTGTTCCGTCTTTTCCGGTACTTCTACTTTTACTTCCGTCACCACCTTGTTCTGCTCTAAAATGTTTTTTAAACTTTAGGTGAAATAATGTCCACATTTCTTTGTTTCCACGAAGTATAATGTGACCACCACGGCCTCCATCACCACCATCAGGACCTCCTTTGGTAATATACTTTTCTCTGTGTAGGTGTGCAGAACCTCTACCACCTTTTCCAGAGGAAGCATATACTTTTATGTAATCAACGAAGTTACCTTCTGTCATTATTTCTTTTTTTTAAAAAGATTTGTTTAATAGCCTAAACGTATATTGTAATAAAACAAATTAACATATAAACCGAGATATTTATAGTTTGTCAAAAACTTCAGCTAAACGTTCTGTAATTTCTTCGATAGATCCTACACCGTTTACGCCAAAGTAATTTCTTTTTGATGCGTAATAGTCTTTTAATATTGCAGTTTTTGTATTGTATTCGTTGAATCGATTTCTGATTTTACTTTCATCAGTATCATCAGACCTTCCGCTTGTTTTTCCTCTTTCTAATAATCTTCCAACCAATAAATCTTCGGGCACTTCTAGAGCTACCATTCCGTTTATTTTTTCTCCTTTTGTAGCTAAGAATGCACCTAAAGCTTCTGCTTGTGATTGTGTTCTAGGAAATCCATCAAAAATAAACCCATTAGCATCAGAGTTTTTATCAACTTCAGCTTCTAACATATTAATAGTTACTTCATCGGGTACTAAATCACCTTTATCCATGTAGGTTTTTGCTAGCAAACCTAATTCTGTTTCATTTTTAATATTATATCTAAAAACGTCTCCAGTAGAAATATGCACTAAATTATATCTTCCTTTTAGAATGTCTGCTTGTGTTCCTTTTCCTGCACCTGGGGGTCCAAATAATACGATGTTTTTCATTTAGGTTATTTTGTTAATTGATAAATAGCTGGTAGATTTCTTCCTAAACCATTGTAATCTAATCCATATCCTACAATAAATTTATCTTCTATGCTTTTTCCGATATAATCTATTGGTAATTCTTTTCTGTACACATCTGGTTTAAAAAACAAGGTAGCAATTTTTAATTGCTTTACTTTTTTGTTTTTGAAGGTATCATAGATTTTATGCAGAGTAGATCCTGTGTCAATAATATCTTCTAAAATAATCACTGTTCTTCCTGTTAAATCTTCATTAATCCCAATTAATTCATTGACAATCTCAGAAGATTCGGTACCCTGATATGAGCTAAGTTTCACAAATGTAACTTCACAATTATTTTGGTATTTTCTAATAAAATCAGCCGCGAAAAGAAAGGATCCATTTAAAATCCCAATAAATAAAGGAACTTCATTTGGTTCTAAATCTGCACTTACTTCTTTAACTAAAGAACTTACTATTTTAGAAAGTTCATCTTCTGAAATAAAAGGGTTAAAGTGTAGATCGTGTAATTTTATTGTACTCATGTTGCAAAGATACTATGCTGATTATAAATAAAAAAAACCGTTTTGCTAATATGATGTTGAAATAAATTCAACACTGGCAAAACGGTTTTTCATTTAATTTTAAAAATTATTTTTTCTTAACTTCTTTTTTTTTAGAAGTATCATACATAATTGGTGTCGCAACAAAAAGTGACGAATAGGTTCCAACTACTACACCAATAATTAATGCAAACATAAATCCTCTAATAGAGTCTTCACCAAATGTGAAGATTGCTAGCATTACTAATAATGTTGTTAATGATGTATTGATAGTTCTTCCTAAAGTACTACTTAATGCTTTGTCTACAACTTCGCCATAAGCCCATTTAGTATGAATTCCTGCAAACTCTCTAATTCTATCAAAGATAACCACGGTATCATTTAATGAGTAACCAACCACAGTTAAAATGGCTGCAATGAATGATTGCCCGATTTCCATATCAAATGGCATAAATTTATATAGAATAGAAAAGATCCCTAATACAATAAGTACATCATGGAATACTGCAATTACAGCACCTAAACTAAATGAAATTTTTCTAAAACGTAATAAGATATATAAGAAAACAATTAATAAAGAACCAAATACTGCATAAATTGCTGATGTTTTAATGTCATCGGCAATAGTAGGCTCTACTTTAATGTAACTCATGATAGCATTTCCATTCTTTTCAAAACCTGGCTTAAAATCATCATATGACGTTCCTTCAGTCAAGTATTGGTTTAACCCTGTAAATAATGCTCTTTGTACTTCTTCATCAATTTCATTTCCTTCTTCTTCAATCTTATAAACGGTTGTTATTTTTAATTGAGAATCTGACCCATAAGTTTTAACTTCAGGAGCAGTTCCAAAAGCATCTTTTAGAGTATTAGCCACCTCAGTTGCATTCATAGTTTGATCAAAACGAACAACATAAGAACGACCTCCTTTAAAATCTACACCTTGCTTTAATCCTATAGATGCTATAGAAGCAATTCCACCTAAGATAATCGCTCCTGAAATGATGTAAGCAATCTTACGCTTACGTAAAAATTCGATATTAATATTTTGAAACCATCCTTTAGATAACGAAGTATTGAAGGTTAAGTTCTTACCCTTATCAGTTGCTCCATCGATTAATAAACGTGTAATAAATACAGCTGTAAATAATGAAGTAAGAATACCAATGATTAATGTTAATGCAAAACCTTTAATAGGTCCTGTTCCAAAAACATATAAAATTACACCCGTTAATAAACTGGTGATATTTGCATCTATAATTGCAGATAAAGCTCCTTTGATACTAAATCCTTCTTCAATAGATTGTTTTAAACCTTTCTTTTTGGAAATTCCTTCTTTAATTCTTTCAAATATAATTACGTTTGCATCTACCGACATACCTATGGTTAAGATAATACCAGCAATACCAGGCAAGGTTAATACAGCATTAAATGATGCTAAAATACCAAAAATGAATAAGATGTTTACTAGCAAAGCGATGTTTGCATAGACACCTGCTCTACCATAATAAATAATCATCCAAGCTAATACTAATAAGATCGCTAATATGAATGATTGTGTAGATTGAGCTATAGATTCTTTTCCTAAAGAGGGTCCAACAACTTCTGCTTGAATAATTCTAGCAGCTGCAGGTAATTTACCCGCTTTTAATACGGTTGAGATATCTTGAGCTTCTTCAACTGTCATACTTCCACCAGAGATAGAAGTTCTTCCTCCAACTATTGCTTGATTAACAGAAGGAGCTGTATAAACGTAATCATCTAAAACGACAGCTACGAATCCACCTATGTTATCTCCAGTTAATTTTTCCCATAACTTAGAACCTCTTCCGTTCATTGCCATGCTTACTTCTGGATTGTTTAATTGATCAAAAACTTGAGCAGCATCGGTAATTACATCTCCTTGAATAGGAGCAATGTCTTTTCTGTTGGATTTAACTGCGTACAATGCAATAATATCTGAACCATCAACCGCTGGATTAGATTTGTAATCCCATAAAAACTTTACGTTTTTTAATTCGTTTGGACGAGCATTTACTAACTTTCTATCTAACAACAGTTTGTTAACCATTGCAGTATCACTAACCTTTGTAAAACCAATTGTAGAACTTAGTTGTTGTTCAGATTGTGCAGCGTTAATGCTTAAATATGTAAATAAAGATTTTTGAGTAACTTCAGTAGAATCTGTAGCCTCATTTAAAATACTCTGTATATCGTTTGTTTTTATAGAATCCTTCTTTTTTTCAAGAGAATCATCTTTCAACATTTCAGCAACTATAGAATTTACAGAAAACAAATAATTTTGAACTTCTGCATTAGAGAATACTTCCCAAAACTGTAATTCAGCTTTACTTGTTACTAATTTTGTAACTCTTTCGATGTCTTTAGCTCCTGGTAATTCAATTTGAATTCTTCCAGAGTTTCCAATACGTTGGATGTTTGGTTGAGTTACTCCAAATTTATCAATTCTACTTCTTAATACTTCGAAAGCAGTATTAATAGAACTATTGATTTCTTTTTGTAATTCCTCTTTAACTTCATCATTAGTTTTGTTGAAGTTTATTTTTTCACGAAGTGCTTGTGTGCCAAAAATACTAGGATCACTTAATTTAATTCCGCTTGTTCCTGCAGCAGCTTCAAATTCTCTAAAAAATAAATCTAAATACGTGTCATTATTATTTTTCTGAGCTTCGTCAGCAGCCTTTAAAGCCTGTCTAAAAACAATGCTTTTAGAATCATTAGAAAGTGAAATTAAAACTTCCTTAACAGAAACCTGTAAAATAGCATTAATACCCCCTTTTAAATCTAGACCCAAGTTCATTTCTTTGTCCTTGATGTCATTGTAAGTAAATTGAGAAACCCCTAGATTGATAACCTCTAAGTTTTTAACACTGTCTAAGTATTTCTTCTCTAATTTTACTAATTCTCTCCCGTTATCTTTATCCCCTTTAGATATAGCATATTCCTTAGCTTCATTCTCAACCTTAGTTGTAAAGAAAGAGAATGATAATTGGTATAAACTCACCAATCCGAAAAGGATTGCAAATAATCTTATAAGTCCTTTGTTTTGCATCTTCGTTTATTTTTAGTCGACTTCTTTTTTTTAAAACGTGCAAATATAGTATTTACAATAAGATTAGCCTAATGAAATTATGTATATTTACTCGCTTTTTAAGACAAATAATCAACAAACAATCAAAAACTAAAATTGAACCTATGGCGCATTTATCTGACATAGAAATTGCTCAAGCCAAGAAGCTAGAACACATTATAAAAATTGCTCAAAAATTAGGAGTAGACGAAGATGATATCGAAATGTACGGAAAGTACAAAGCCAAACTTCCATTACATCTTATTGATGATGATAAAGTTGCTAAGAATAATTTAGTTCTCGTTACTGCTTTAACGCCTACTCCTGCAGGGGAAGGAAAAACAACCGTTTCAATTGGACTTACAGAGGGTCTCAATAAAATAGGAAAACAAGCAACAGTTGTTCTAAGAGAGCCTTCATTAGGTCCTGTTTTTGGGATTAAAGGAGGAGCAGCCGGAGGGGGATATTCTCAGGTAGTCCCAATGGAAGATATCAACCTTCATTTTACAGGTGATTTTAACGCTGTTGAAAAAGCTAATAATTTATTATCAGCTTTAATTGATAATAACATTCAAAACAAAACAAATAATTTAAATATTGATCCACGTACCATACTTTGGAAACGTGTGATTGATATGAATGATAGAGCTTTGCGAGATATCACTATTGGCCTAGGAGGAACGGCTAACGGTGTGCCAAGACAAGACGGATTTAATATTACTCCGGCATCTGAAGTGATGGCCATTCTCTGTATGGCAACAGATTTTGATAATTTAAAAAAACGGTTAGGTGATATATTTATCGGATTTACCTATCAAAATGAACCTGTTTTTGCTCGGGATTTAAAAGCTGAAAATGCCATGGCAATCTTATTAAAAGATGCTGTAAAACCCAATTTAGTGCAAACTTTAGAAGAAAACCCTGCAATTATTCATGGAGGTCCATTTGCAAATATTGCACAAGGAACCAATACAATTTTAGCTACAAAAATGGGATTAACTTTATCTAATTATGTAGTTACAGAGGCAGGTTTTGGTGCCGATTTAGGTGCAGAAAAGTTTTTAAATATTAAATCAGCTTTTGCAAAATTGAACCCTAAATGTGTAGTCTTAGTTGCTACGATTAGAGCTTTACGTCATCATGGAGGTGTTCAGAAAGAAGCCTATAATACGCCAAATTTAGACGCTGTTTCAGACGGGTTTAAAAATTTAGAAAAACATATTGAGAATATTAGGAAGTTTAATATAGAACCTGTTGTAGCAATCAATTCTTTTATTTCAGATTCTGATGAAGAAGTTAATTTTGTAATTGAGAAATGTAACTCTTTAGGGGTTCATGCTGTTTTGTCCGAAGGTTGGGCAAAAGGAGGAGAGGGAACTAAAGAATTAGCCAAAGCTGTGGTAGATATTGTTGAAAATAAAGCAACCCAATACAAGCCTTTATATGATTGGAAAAGTCCTGTAACTGAAAAAATTGAAACTATTGCCAAAGAGGTTTATGGAGCAGAAAATTTAGAGTATAGTAAGCAAGCTCAATTAAATTTAAGAAGAATTAATAGGTTAGGGTTTAATGATTTTGCAATCTGTATGGCTAAAACTCAAAAATCATTTTCTGATAATGAGCAACTAATAGGAAGACCAGAAGGATTTACAGTTACCGTTAGAGAGATTGAGATAGCAGCTGGTGCTCAATTTCTTATTCCAATATTAGGAAAAATGATGCGTATGCCAGGGTTACCAGAATCTCCAGCATCAGAAGGAATGACTATTGATAAAAATGGAGTGATTTCTGGATTGTCTTGATTCAGTCAAATTAATAAAGACAAAAAAACCAGCCTATTGGCTGGTTTTTTTGTCTTTTAAATATTAAAGTTTTATAACTCTAACAATCCATTTGTTTTAGAAACGCCTTCAGCAGATTCTTGTAAATGTGCTTTTTCTGCATCAGATAAATTGATTTCTACAATTTTCTCAATTCCATTTTTTCCTAATACTACAGGAACTCCAATACATAAATCATTTAATCCGTATTCCCCTTCTAATAAAGTTGAGCAAGGGTATATTTTTTGTTGATCACAAGCGATCGCTTGAACTAATCCGCTTACTGCTGCACCAGGTGCATACCAAGCAGAAGTTCCTAACAATCCAGTTAAGGTAGCTCCGCCAACTTTGGTGTCTTGTAATACTTGATCTAATCTTTCTTCTGAAATAAATTCTGAAACAGGAACAGAATTTCTTGTTGCTAACCTTGTTAATGGAACCATTCCTTTATCAGAATGCCCACCAATTACCATACCGTCTATGTCAGAAATAGGAGCTCCTAAAGCTTCGGCTAAACGATATTTAAAGCGAGCAGAATCTAAAGCACCGCCCATTCCAATGATTCTATTTTTAGGTAATCCAGTTGTTTTGTGAACTAAATAAGTCATTGTATCCATTGGATTAGATACCACAATGATAATAGTGTTTGGAGAATGCTCAATTAAACTTGATGAAACTGTTTTTACAATTCCAGCATTAATTCCAATTAATTCTTCACGAGTCATTCCAGGTTTTCTTGGAATTCCTGAAGTAATTACACAGATATCTGAGTTTGCTGTTTTTGAATAATCACTTGTACTTCCAGTAATTTTTGTATCAAACCCATTTAAGGAAGCTGTTTGCATTAAGTCCATCGCTTTTCCTTCAGCATATCCTTCTTTAATGTCTAATAATACAACTTCAGAAGCAAAGTTTTTTATCGCAATATATTCTGCGCAACTAGCTCCTACGGCACCTGCTCCAACAACTGTAATTTTCATATTTTTTGTTTTAATTATGTTTAATAAAGAGCTACAAAAGTAGTGCAAAATAATCACAATAAAGAAGGTATTAAAATGAAAAAGACGCCATTAAGGCGTCTTTTATAATTATTTTAAGAAATTATTTTATCTAAAACTTAAAGCAATACCTGCATTAACTGTATTGTATTCTTGTAATGTGTAACTACCAAAAATTTTAAAGAATCCAAGACTTAATCTTGCACCAACTGTAGTTTTAAATCCGTTAGCGTTAAAATCTAGATTTAAAGGATCGACAACTGTTTCAGTTACTGTATCATTTGGTGCTGGTTGTCCTGTATCATATTCAAGATTATAGGTTCCTAACATATTAAGTTCAGAATTACCACCACTATATCCAATTCCACCAAAAATATTAATGAATGGGAAGTTTAAAGAAGCAATCGCTTCAACAGTATAGGTGTTTAATTTAAACTCTGCTCTTTGATTTGCTCCGCTTATTGAACTTTCATTCTGAATGTCATAATCAACATTCATTGATGTGTAAGCTGCAAGTAAAGAAACGTGTAAAGGTGTTTTTTCCATTGGTCCAAACCAACTAGTAATTTCTTTTTTCAATCCAAGTCCCATTAAATTTCCTTTTACGTCATCAGAACCAACTTCAGGAACTAGACGAACCATCACGTCCATTTTCCATGGCAATCCCATACTAAACTGAACAAAAGGTGTTGGAATGGCGTTGATAGGTAAACTTTCTTTTACACCTCCAGGCATATTAAAAGTTGCAGATACATTCTGTCTCTCAACGGTGCCTGTAAATGTTACAGGAGCTTCTAGATTTTCAGAACCTGCAACTGTAGCACCTATTAGTGAAGATGATGTAGTATTACTGCTTAAACCTAAACTAGCAAAGGTGAAAATTTCGTCTTTACTTGGAACGATAGAAGCATTTAAGCGAATAGAAATATCAAATCCAAACAGTTTATGAGCTTTTGCTGTGTGATACCATCCATTATTCATTCCATAAACAAGACCTGTCATCGCAGGATTTATATATGCTTCAGTTAATTTTTCTGCATCTCCAGCAGCTAAAAGAATCGATTCAAAACCGTCTGAATTTTAGCATTTGTTTGAAATGTTATTGCGAATAGTCCCACAATAGTAAGTAGTAGTTTTTTTTATAATTGTATAGTTTTATTAAAAAATTAATTTCAGGGGACAAGGCTAATATAATAAAAAAACCGCTTTAGTGAATTAAAGCGGTTTATTGTTTATTGATTTATGAGTTTTTAAACATCAATATTGGCATATTTTGCATTCTTTTCGATAAATTCTCTTCTAGGAGGAACTTCATCCCCCATTAACATTGAGAATACCCTGTCTGCTTCACCAGCATTGTCTATAACTACTTTACGTAAAGTTCTAAACTCAGGATTCATTGTTGTATCCCATAACTGTTCTGCGTTCATCTCTCCAAGACCTTTATATCTTTGGATATTTACACCACCACCAAATTTTTGAGCAATTAAATCACGCTGATTATCGTCCCAAGCATACTCTCTTTTTTGACCTTTTTTCACTAAATATAGTGGAGGTGTAGCGATATAAATATATCCTTGCTCAACCATTTCTCTCATATATCTAAAGAAGAAGGTTAAGATTAAAGTTGCAATATGCGATCCATCGACATCGGCATCACACATAATAACTACTTTATGATAACGTACTTTAGATAAGTTTAAAGCTCTTGGATCTTCTTCTGTTCCGATAGAAACTCCTAATGCTGTAAACATGTTTTTGATTTCTTCGTTTTCAAAAACTTTGTGTTGCATTGCTTTTTCTACGTTTAAGATTTTTCCTCTTAAAGGTAAAATTGCTTGGAAGTTACGATCGCGACCTTGTTTTGCTGTACCACCTGCTGAATCTCCCTCAACTAAGAATATTTCACACATAGAAGGATCCGTTTCAGAACAGTCAGATAATTTACCAGGCAAACCACCAATACTCATCACGGTTTTACGTTGCACCATTTCACGTGCCTTGCGCGCTGCATGGCGAGCAGTAGCTGCTAAGATTACTTTTTGAACAATGATTTTTGCATCGTTAGGATTTTCTTCTAAATAGTCTGTTAGCATTTCAGAAACAGCTTGAGAAACTGCAGAAGTTACTTCTCTGTTTCCTAGCTTAGTTTTTGTTTGTCCTTCAAACTGTGGTTCTTGTACTTTTACAGAAATGATGGCAGTTAATCCTTCACGGAAGTCATCACCAGCAATTTCAAATTTCACATTTTTAAGTAAGCCTGAGTTGTCAGCATACTTTTTTAATGTTCCTGTTAAACCTCTTCTAAAACCAGAAAGATGTGTTCCTCCTTCATGTGTATTGATGTTGTTTACATAAGAATGTAAATTTTCTGCATACGAAGTATTGTATACCATTGCAACTTCAACAGGAATTCCGTTTTTCTCTCCTTCCATAGAAATCACATTCGCGGTTAATTGCTCGCGAGTGCTATCTAGATATCTAATAAATTCTGGCAAACCTTCATCACTATGAAAAGTTTCTGTTGGAAAATTACCTTCATCATCCGTTCTTCTTCTATCGGTTAAAGTAATGGTAATTCCTTTGTTTAAAAATGATAATTCACGCATACGAGTTGCCAACGTATCGTAATTGTATTCTGTAGTTTGAGTAAAGATTGACTTGTCTGGTGAAAAAGTAACAATAGTCCCGGTAAAATCAGTTTCTCCAATGGTTTTAACTGGATAGAGTGTTTTTCCTTTAGAGTATTCTTGTTGCCAAACTTTACCTTCTTTGTGAACTGTTGCTGTTAAGTGTTCTGATAATGCGTTTACACAACTTACACCAACTCCGTGTAATCCACCAGAAACTTTATAAGAATCTTTGTCGAATTTACCACCAGCTCCAATTTTTGTCATGACTACTTGTAATGCAGAAACACCTTCTTTTTTGTGAATCCCAACAGGAATTCCACGACCATTATCTCTAGTAGTAACGGAGTTATCTTCATTAATTGTAACATTGATGGTATCACAATAACCACCCATTGCTTCATCAATAGAGTTGTCTACAACCTCATATACTAAGTGATGTAAGCCACGTATTCCTACATCTCCAATATACATGGATGGACGCATTCTAACATGCTCCATTCCTTCTAATGCCTGAATACTGGAGGCGTCATAATTATTTTTGTTTTCTTCGCTCATTATAAAGTGAATTATTTAATTTAAAAAGTAATGAAAAAACGTCTTATAAAAAGACGATTTTAAGTATGTCAAATTTACAATTTTATGATGTTATTTAAAAGCTTTTTAGTGATTGAAGCTCGAAATTATCAACATTTGTTAATTTCTTAAAAATGCCTTAAAAGTGCTAAAAAGCGCTTTAAATTAAAAATTAAAATATTTTTAGGCAATTTGATTAACCTTATTAATCAAAATAGCTTAGAAGCTAAATTTTGATAAAATTTATGTGATGATATAGACCCTTATGAAAATAAAAAATCCCGCAAAAGCGGGATTTTACAAAATTAAAACAAACAATTATTAATACGCATCTTCATGCACAGCTTTAATTGCTCTACCGCTAGGTTCGTTTATATTCTGGAAACTCTTGTCCCAAGCTAAAGCAGTTGGTGAACTGCATGCAATAGAAGGAACTGAGGGAACAGTTAATGCTGCAGTTTCTGAAGGGAAATGTTGTTCAAAAACAGAGCGATAATAAAATTCTTCTTTAGTTCTAGGTGTTTGTATAGGAAAACGATATTTAGCTTGTTGCATTTGTTCATCAGAAACAGAAGTATCTACTAAAGTCTTTAAAGTGTCAATCCAGTTATACCCAACTCCATCTGAAAATTGTTCTTTTTGTCTCCAAGCAACAGACTCTGGTAAATATTCTTCAAAAGCTTTACGCAAAACCCATTTTTCCATGCGTTCTCCATTAATCATTTTATCTTGTGGGTTGATTCTCATGGCTACATCCATAAATTCTTTATCTAAGAATGGTACTCGACCTTCTATACCCCATGCAGCTAAACTTTTATTAGCACGTAAGCAGTCATATTGATATAACTTATCTAATTTCCTTACAGTTTCTTTGTGTAATTCTTCAGCATTTGGAGCTTTATGGAAGTATAAGTATCCTCCAAAAATTTCATCAGCACCTTCACCAGATAAGACCATTTTAATTCCCATAGATTTAATCACTCTTGCTAATAAATACATTGGAGTAGAAGCTCTAATAGTAGTGATGTCATAAGTTTCTAAATGATAAATAACATCTCGAATTGCATCTAATCCTTCCTGAATTGTAAAAGTCACTTCATGGTGGATGGTTCCAATATGATCTGAAACTATTTGTGCAGCTGCTAAATCTGGTGATCCATCTAATCCAATTGAAAAAGAGTGCAATTGAGGCCACCAAGCTTCTTGTGTATCTCCAGATTCAATTCTCTTTTGCGCATATTTTTTTGCAATGGCAGAAGTAATTGAAGAATCCAAACCTCCTGAAAGTAAAACTCCATAAGGAACATCAGACATTAGTTGTCTATGCACTGCTGCTTCTAGAGCATCTTGTAATTGATCAATAGAAGTTTGATTTTCTTTTACAGCTTCATATTCCATCCAATCTCTCTGATACCATTGTGTTAATTTTCCGTCTTTACTTGATAAATAATGACCCGGAGGAAAAACTTCAATTTTATTACAAACACCTTCTAAAGCTTTTAATTCAGAAGCTACATAAAAAGTACCATTTTTATCCCATCCTATATATAATGGAATAATTCCCATATGATCTCTGGCAACTAAATATTCAGCATTTTTAGCATCATAAATTGCAAAACCAAAAATTCCGTTTAAGTCATCTAAAAATGCAGTGCCTTTTTCTTGATACAAAGCAAGAATTACTTCACAGTCAGATTTTGTTTGAAATTCATATTTATTTTCAAATTGTTTTCTTAATTCTTGATGGTTGTATATTTCTCCGTTAGCGGCTAATATTAAACTTTCGTCTTTACTTAATAAAGGTTGTTTCCCAGAAGCTGGATCAACTATTGCTAATCTTTCGTGTGATAAAATTGCTTTATCATTACTGTAGATACCACTCCAATCTGGTCCGCGATGTCTAATTAATTTAGACATTTCTAATAGTTGAGGCCTTAACTTTTCTTGACTTTCTTTTAAATCGAACGCACATACAATTCCGCACATAATCTTTTCTTTTTATCATTTGTCTCAATGTAAATTTGAGATATTGTTTTAATTCAATACAAAGAACCATATTAAAGTTATTATAATTAACTAAAATATATATTTTGACTTTTAATTAAAACTTTTAATTAATATATAGTAACGATTTGTAGTTTTTTTGATTGATATCCTTTAATTGTCTTACAGATTGTAAATAGTCGTAAAAAAACACTTAGAAAACTTGTCATATTTAAAATGAGTCTATAGATTTGTATCATCATGCAAAGACAACAAAATACTTGGTGGTGGAACTCTCTTATTTAAATAAGTGAGACCTATTCTTGTATTAAATATATAAATAAAAGGCTTATCTCACGATAAGCCTTTTTTAGTTATTAAAAAGATACTGAAACAAGTTCAGCATTCATGGATAAAATAAAATTTAAAACTCTCAGTTCAACTAGTATTTCAGATACTGTAACACCTGTAGGCTTATATTTACGGTTTAGAGATAAATACGCAAACACCTTACTTTTAGAAAGTTCAGATTATCATAGTAAGGAAGAAAGTTATTCTTTTATATGCATTGAACCTCTGGTTTCTATGAAAGTAGAGAGTCATCTGTTTTCTGCTGTACAAAAAGGAACAACAGTTTTTAAAGAAGAAGTTGAGGGTAACTTTTATCAGTTGTTTTCTAAATTTAGTGAAAGTATTGATTTAGATTGTGATGCTTCTTTAAAATCATTTAATGGATTGTACGGGTATACAACCTATGATAGTGTTCAGTATTTTGAAACTATCAAATTAACAAATCCACCAGCTCCTTCTGCAATTCCTTTTATGCAGTATAGTTTTTATCGTTTCATTATTGCTATCAATCATTTTAATGATGAAATGACTTTGATTGAAAATATTGAAGAAGGAACTGAATCAAGAATAGAAGAGATAAAAACCATTATTGATGCGCAAGCATTCAATACTCAAAACTTTGAAATTGTAGGAGATGAATCTTCTAATTGTACAGATGATGATTTTAAAGACTATGTAACCAAAGCAAAATCACATTGTAAAAGAGGGGATGTTTTTCAACTAGTTTTATCGCGTCAGTTTCAACAAGAATTTAAAGGAGATGAATTTAATGTCTATAGAGCATTACGTTCCATTAATCCGTCACCTTATTTATTCTATTTTGATTACGGAAGTTTTAAATTGATGGGTTCTTCTCCGGAAGCACAAATTAAAATAGAAGCAGGGAAGGCAACTATTAATCCAATTGCCGGAACTTTCCGAAGAACAGGAAATATGGCAGAAGATATTAAACTTGGAAAAATGCTTTCTGAAGATAAAAAAGAAACCGCAGAGCATGTGATGTTGGTCGATTTAGCAAGAAACGATTTAAGCAAACATGCAGATCAAGTGAAAGTTGAAGTCTTTAAAGAAGTACAGTTTTTCAGTCATGTAATTCATTTGGTTTCTACCGTTCAAGGAAAAATTAAAGGAGATCCAATGACTATTGTTGGCGATACGTTTCCTGCGGGAACTTTAAGCGGAGCTCCAAAATATAAAGCCATGGAGTTGATTGATCGGTATGAAAATCAATCTCGCGGATTTTACGGAGGAGCGGTTGGAATTTTAGGTCTAGACGGTTCTGTAAATTTGGCGATTGCCATTCGTTCTTTTGTAAGCAAGCAGAATAAATTATATTATCAAGCCGGAGCAGGAATTGTAATTCATTCTCAAGAAGAAAAAGAATTACAAGAAGTAAATAATAAATTAGCGGCTTTGAAAAAAGCATTGATTTTAGCTGAAAAAATTTAAGATGAAAATACTAATCATAGACAATTACGATTCGTTTACTTACAACCTAGTTCATATGGTTGAAAAAATTACGAGTGATTTTCCAACAGTTTTTAGAAACGATGAAATAACATTAGAAGATATTAATCAGTACGATTTAATTATGCTGTCTCCTGGTCCTGGAATTCCGGATGAAGCAGGAATTTTAAAAGACACCATAAAAATGTATGCTGGTAAGAAACCAATTTTCGGAGTCTGTCTAGGATTACAAGCAATTACCGAAGTTTTTGGAGGAACAATTATCAATATGGATGAAGTATTTCATGGAGTAGCAACGGAGATGAAAGTCACTAAAAAAGATGCAATTATCTTTAAGGATGTTCCAGCTGAATTTCCAGCAGCTCGTTACCATTCTTGGATAGCTTCTAAAGAAGATTTTCCATCCGACCTAGAAGTTACTGCCGAAGATGAAGATGGTGGAATTATGGCAATTCGTCATAAGAATTTACCTATCAGTGCTGTGCAGTTTCACCCAGAATCAATTTTAACCGAAGTAGGGGAACAGATTGTTAGTAATTTTATAAATGAATATAAAAAATAGATCACTCAGCGAAGTAGAAGTGACAAACAGCTACTGAATTAAATTCAGCATATAATGAGACAAATACTAAACGATTTATATCAGCACAAACGATTGTCTAAATCGGAAGCTAAGCAAATCCTGATTGATATTGCTTCTGAGAAATATAATGATGCACATTTAGCGTCATTTATGACCGTTTTTATGATGCGTCCAATTACAGTGGATGAACTTTCTGGTTTTAGAGAAGCATTATTAGAATTAGCAATTAAAGTCGATTTGTCTGATTATAACACCATTGATATTGTAGGAACTGGTGGAGATGGAAAAGACACTTTTAATATTTCTACTTTAACTTCTTTTGTAGTTGCTGGTACTGGACAAAAAGTTGCCAAACATGGTAATTATAGCGTGTCCTCTAAATCGGGTTCTTCAGATATGTTGGAGAGTTTTGGTTATGAGTTTACCAACGATGAAAACATATTGAAGCGTCATATAGAGAAGGCCAATATCTGTTTTTTACATGCTCCAAAATTTCATCCGGCAATGAAAGCTGTCGGACCGACAAGAAACGCATTGGCATTAAAAACGTTCTTTAATATATTAGGACCTCTTGTTAATACAAGTTCGCCACAAAACTCGATGTTAGGAACTTACAATCTTGAAATTGCCCGATTGTATAATTATATTTTACAAGAAGAGAATTCTAATTACGGAATTATTCATGCCTTAGACGGCTATGATGAAATTTCATTAACTAGCGAATTTAAGTTATTTACAAAAGCAGGAGAACAAATAATAAATCCAGACGATATTGGGCAGAAAAGAATTTTACAATCCAGTATTTATGGTGGAAATTCAGTAGCCGATGCAGCAAAAATTTTCAAAACCATTTTAGATGGAAAAGGAACAGAAGCACAAAACAATGTGGTGTTAACCAATGCTGCTTTTGCCTTAAAAATTATAGATGCCAACAAATCAATTGAGGAAGCTTTTGATGTCTCAAAAGATTCTTTGTTTGGAGGAAAAGCAAAAGATTGCTTGAATAAATTAGTAAGATAAAAAAGAATGTCAGTTCGAGTGAAATTCTAAAAAAAGAATTTTGTATCAAGAACAATGAGACTTCTCGATACAATTTTCTCATAAAATCGAAAACCACTCGAAGTGACAAAAGAATATAGAAATGACCATACTAGATAAAATTATCGCTTTTAAAAAGAAGGAAATTACCAAAATAAAGGCAGATGTTCCTGTAAAAAAATTAGTTCAAAGTCCTTTGTTTCAAAGAGAACCACTGTCGCTTAGAAAATCTTTGATGCAAGTAGGATCAACAGGGATTATTGCCGAATTTAAAAGACAATCACCTTCCAAAGGAATTATCAACGATACAGCAACCATTGAAGAAGTTACCAATGGGTATTTAGATGCTAATGTAGCAGCGCAATCTATCTTGACAGATACTTCATTTTTTGGAGGTACCATGGTCGATTTAATGAAAGCGAGAACCATCAATACAACTAAACCAATTTTACGAAAAGATTTTATTGTAGACGGATTTCAAATTGTGGAAGCAAAAGCAATTGGAGCTGATGTAATTTTATTAATAGCTTCTTATTTGACAAAAGAAGAATTGAAAAATTACGGAAACTTAGCGGAAGATTTAGGAATGGAGGTTCTGTATGAAGTTCATACTCAGGAAGATTTAGATAAGATAGAATTGAGTAATAAAATCATTGGTATCAACAATAGAAATTTAAAAACTTTTGAAGTCGATTTAGAGCATTCTATCAATCTAGCAAACCAAATTCCAGATGATTGTGTTAAGGTTTCCGAAAGCGGTTTGAGTGATCCAAGAATTGTAACGGGTTTAAAAGAATATGGTTTTAAAGGATTTTTAATTGGAGAAAATTTCATGAAAACGGACAATCCAGGAGAAGCCTGTGAAGCATTTATTAGTCAAATACGATAACGAATGTCAGTTCGAGTGACAATTTGGAACAAATTTTTGTATCGAGAACAAGAAGACTTCTCGATATAATTTTCAGAGCTTCGACATGCTCAGCTTGACAGAAAATAACTCGAAGTGACAAAATATAGAATAGCTAAACAAATCAACAACTAAACGATTTTAAGATGAAGCTAAAAGTTTGCGGAATGAAAGAAGTAGAAAACATCAAAGCTATCGCTGATTTGAATCCAGATTATATGGGGTTTATTTTCTATGATCAATCTAAAAGAAATTTTGAAGGAATCATTCCAGAACTGCCAAAAAGCATAAAAAAGACAGGTGTTTTTGTAAATGAATATGTTGAGATCGTGGTTTCATTAATAGAAGAATATAAATTGGAAGCTGTACAATTACATGGTGATGAATCTGTAGAGTACATCCGACTTTTAAAGGACGCAATTTGTCTTTCCGCACTTGATGCAGAATCTCGTAAAAAGAGTCAAAAAAGACCTCTCGACTCCACTCGAGGTGACAAATCGATTGAGATTATTAAAGTATTTGGTATCAAAGATGATTTTGATTTTGAAGTTTTAGAGTCCTATAAAAATGAAGTCAATTATTTCTTATTCGACACCAAAGGAGAAGAAAGAGGAGGAAACGGAGTCAAGTTTGATTGGTCAGTTTTAAAAGAGTATCCGTACTCAAAACCTTTCTTTTTAAGCGGAGGTATAGGACCCAATGATATTCAAGAAATAAAAAAAATAAAAACTACTGGTTTGCCAATTTATGCTGTCGATATCAACAGTCAATTTGAAAGTAAACCAGGATTGAAAGAAGTTAATAAAGTAAAAGAATTTAAAGATATTGTCATTTCGAACGAAATAAAATGAAGTTGAGAAATCTATTATTAGATTGATTTTTGAGATTTCCCCATAAAGTCGAAAAGACAAATACAAGAACATAACAAACAGATATGAAATCAAAATTTCACCCAGACAAGAACGGATATTTTGGACAATTTGGAGGAGCGTTTATTCCAGAATTATTATATCCAAACGTCAAAGAGTTAGAGGATAATTATATTCAAATTATCGAATCTGACGAGTTTCAAAAAGAGTATAAAAGCTTACTAAAAGATTATGTTGGACGCCCAAGTCCGTTGTATTTAGCAAAGCGTTTATCTGAAAAATATGGAGCTCATATTTATTTGAAGCGTGAAGATTTAAATCATACAGGGGCTCACAAAATAAACAATACTATTGGTCAGATTTTAATTGCTCAAAAACTAGGGAAAACAAAGATTATTGCAGAAACAGGAGCTGGGCAACACGGTGTGGCTACAGCCACTGTTTGTGCTTTAATGGGTTTAGAATGTACTGTTTTTATGGGTGAAAAAGACATCGTACGTCAAGCGCCAAACGTTGCTAGAATGAAGATGTTGGGAGCAAAAGTAGTTCCTGCTACCAGTGGAAGTAAAACTTTAAAAGATGCGACCAACGAAGCGATTCGTTATTGGATTCAAAATCCAGAAACTTTTTATTTGATAGGTTCTGTAGTTGGACCACATCCACATCCAGATATGGTAGCACGTTTACAAGCCGTTATTTCAGAAGAAATGAAATGGCAGTTGAAAGAGAAAACAGGAAATGAAAATCCGGACACAATTATTGCTTGTGTTGGAGGAGGTAGTAATGCAGCTGGAGCATTTTATCATTATATGGATGATGAGGATGTAGAACTAATTGCAGTAGAAGCGGCTGGCTTGGGAGTGTATTCTGGTGAAAGTGCTGCAACTTCTCAATTAGGAGAAGTGGGAATTATACATGGAAGTAAAACCATTTTAATGCAAGATGATTACGGACAAATTGTAGAACCGTACTCTATTTCAGCGGGATTAGATTATCCTGGAGTTGGACCTTTACATGCCTTTTTGTATGAAAGCAAAAGAGCTAAATTTATGAATGCTACCGATAAAGAAGCATTAGCAGCTGCTTATGAATTGACTAAAATTGAAGGAATTATTCCTGCCTTAGAAACTGCGCATGCCTTAGCTGTTTTAGCAAAACTTGATTTGAAAAAAGATCAAGTGGTGGTCATTAATTTATCAGGTAGAGGAGATAAAGATTTGGAGACATTTATCAAACATTTAGAAGATTAGAGGAATGTCATTATGAATGAAATGAAGGAATCTGTAGCATGAGATTGCCATGTCATTTTATTCCTCGCAATGACAAAAAAAGAACTATATGAATTCAATCAAAAATATATTTCAAACAAAAGATAAAAATCTTTTATCAATTTACTTTACCTGTGGTTTTCCAAAGTTGAATGATACGCCTAGAGTAATTGAAGGCTTGAGTTCTGCTGGAGTCGATTTTATTGAGGTTGGTTTGCCTTATTCAGATCCTTTAGCAGATGGACCAACGATTCAGGAAAGTAGTCAGAAAGCCTTGGAAAACGGAATCAATTTAGACATTGTTTTTGAACAATTGATGATCATTAAAGAAACCAATAAAACACCTTTAGTTTTAATGGGATATCTGAATCAACTCTTGAAATATGGAGAAGAAAAATTCTGCCAAAAAGTGGTTGAATGTGGAATTGACACCTTGATTTTACCTGATTTACCAATGGTAGAATATGAAAATCATTACAAAGCGTTGTTTGACAAATATGGAATTAACAATGTGTTTTTAATCACGCCACACACTACTGAAGAACGTATTAAAAAAATAGATTCCTACACCGAAAGTTTTATTTACATGGTGGCTTCAAGTTCTATTACCGGAGCCAAAGGTGAAATTTCTCAACAACAAATTGATTATTTTCAGCGAATCAAAACCATGAACTTACAAAGCAAATTGATTATTGGATTTGGAATTTCAGATCACCAAACTTTTTCTACAGCTTGCCAATATGCAAACGGAGCTATTATTGGCTCTGCTTTTATAAATGCATTAGCTGATAATGGAATTAACCATATAAACAGTTTTATTGCTCAAATCAGAAGTTGAAAAAATCTTAATTTTTTCTTAAAGAAAACAAACTTATAAATAAATAGAATTTTAAAGCATAATTTAGTGCATTAAACTAACCAATATGACTAAAAAAATAATATACCTGCTTGCAATTTGTTTTAATTTTACATTTGTAAACGCCCAAGAAACCTTACTAAGAAAGCCAACCATAAGTCCAGATGCCTCAAAAATGGCTTTTGGGTTTGATGGAGATATTTGGGTGTTAGATTTACTGAATAATCAAACCAAAAGATTAACGATTAACCAAGCTTATGAAAATAATCCAATTTGGAATTCTAAAAGCAATCAACTAGTTTTTACTTCTAATAGAAAAGGAAGTACAAATATCTTTAAAACTGGATTAAATGGAGGTATACCAACTCAATTAACGTATTATCCAACTACAGATACACCAAGTTTTTGGAGTACTGATGGAAACATTATTTTTTCTAGTAATAGAATATTTAAAGGAACAGAAAGAGAATCTTCAATTTATAAAATAAACGAAGATGGCGAAACTCCTAATCGTTTTATTACGGCTTTAGGAAGTCAAGCAACTATTTCTCCTAATGGAAATTTTGTAGCGTTTGTTAAAGGAACTTGTAGAATTTCTAGAGAAGATTATAACGGACCTGCGCAAAGAGATATTTGGATTTTTAACTTAAAAACCAAAGAATATCATCAAATAACCACTAGCAAGAAAAATGACCATACACCTCTTTGGGATGCGGAAAATAATCTTTATTATATAGGTGCAGAAAGTGGACGATATAATATTTTCAAAACTTCAATAGCACCAAATGGAACGAAATCAGGTACAGAAAGCCAACTAACTAAATTAAAAGTTGATGGAGTTTTATCTTTTTCTCTAAGTAATAATGGAACTATTATATACAACAGCGGAATTGAAGTATTTAAGTTATTTAATGGAACAACAAAAAAAATAAAATTAAATTTAAGTACAGACAATAGATTTCAATTAGAGGAAACCAAAACTGTTTCAGGAAACATTAAAGACTTAGCCGTTTCACCAAACGGAAAATTAATAGCTTTAAGTATTAAAGGTGAAATTTTTGTAAAAGAAAATAATAAAGATAAAACCAACACTAATAACGTTAGTAATCATCATTTTAGAGATGATAATCCTTTTTGGATTGATGATAATACTCTTGGATTTCTATCAGATAGAAATGGACAAAATGAATTATTTAAAGTTGTTTCAACAGATGAAAATGTAAACTTAAGTAGAAGCTTAAAAACAGAAGTTACGCAATTAACTAAAAGTGAAATTGATGTTTTTGAACCACTAATATCGCCTAATGGAGAAAAAATTTCTTACAGAGTTGGTAGAGGTAAGTTAGTAATTGCTGATGTAAAAGAAGGTAAAATTTCGAAACCTATAACATATTCAGACACTTGGGCAGCTGCCAGAGGTGTTTCTTGGAGTCCAGACAGTCAATACATTGCGTACTCTCAACAAGATTTAGATTTTGATAGTGAGATTTATATTCAATCTGTAGAAAATCCATCAACAAAAATAAATATCTCCATGCATCCAAGATCAGATTCTTCTCCAGTTTGGAGTCCAGATGGTAAAAAATTATCTTTTGTTTCCAATAGAGCTGGCGATAGAGGAGGAATTAATTATGATACTTGGATGGTTTGGTTACAAAAATCTGATTGGGAAAAAACAAGAGCAGATTTTAAAGAAGGAGATTATTATCAGCAAAATGAAGAGAAATCAAAAAATAAAAAAGAGAAAAAAGGAGTTGTTGTAATTATTGATGAAGATAGAATTTTTGACAGATTAACACAGTTAACTAGTTGGGCGGGTAATGAGTTTGGAGCTATGTTTAGTCTAGATAGTGAAAGTGTTTATATTTCAGCCACTAATCCTGCAACAAATCAAAACGGATTTTATAAAGTTGAAATTACTGGAGGAACTCCAAAAACTGTAAAAGCTGTCTCTAATGTTGGTAGCACAAGTTTACATAAAGAGACATTGTATTATGCTTCTCGAGGAAGGTTAAAATCGTTGAATTTAAAATCAGATAAGGTTAGTTCTTTTACACATTCAGCAACGTATACTACAAACTTTAATAAGTTAAATGAGCAGGTTTTTGATGAAGGAGTAAGAGCAATAACTGCTGGTTTTTATGATCCAAATTTTCATGGATACAATTGGGATAAAATTGTAAAAAGGTATAGGCCTTGGGTTTTGGCAACAAATACAAAACAAGATTATTCTTTTGTGTTCAACAATATGTTAGGGCAATTAAATGCTAGTCATATGGGTTACAGAGGTTCAAGTCCAGAAGAAACATATAGTGATAATATTGGTTTATTAGGTCTAGATGTATCTAATGAAACTAAAGGTGTTAAAATCAATTATATATTGCCTAATTCAGCAGCTACAAAAACGGGAGTTTCCTTAAAGGTAAACGATATAATTGCAACAGTAAATGGAAAAGAAATTGATAAGAATACCAATTTTTATTCTTTGTTGAAAAACACAGTAGGAAAAGAAATTTTGCTCACGCTGTCTGATAAAAATGAAATTATTGTTAGAACAGAATCTACTGGTACTATTAGAAATTTACGTTATGAAGAATGGATAAATTCACGTAAAAAATTGGTTGATGAATATTCTAATGGACAATTAGGGTATATTCATATTCAAGGAATGAATTTGCCAAGTTTTGAGCGTTTTGAAAGAGAGTTAAAAGCAAGTGGTTATGGTAAAAAAGGTATTGTAATTGACGTGAGAAATAATGGCGGTGGTTGGACAACAGATAGATTAATGACTGTTTTAACAGCAAAGCAACACGCGTACACTGTGCCAAGAGGTGCGACAAATAATTTACAAAAAGATAATAAAAAGTTCAGCGGAAATTATCCGTTTAACGAAAGAGCAATTTTATCTGTAAATACTAAACCTTTAGTAGCATTAGCAAATCAAAGTAGTTATTCTAATGCAGAAATTTTTGCTCACGCATTTAAGAGTTTTAAATTAGGTAAATTAGTAGGGCAACCAACATTTGGAGCTGTTATTTCTACAGGATCTGCTAGGTTGCAAGACGGTTCTATAAGAATGCCATTTAGAGCTTGGTATGTAAAAGAATCAGGAATGAATATGGAACATGGTCCGGCTGTACCAGATTATTTGGTAGAAAATAAACCAGGTTGGAAAGCTAGAGGAGAAGATGATCAGCTTAAAAAGGCAGTACAAGTTTTACTACAAGATTTGAAATAAACCTCAAAAAATATATAAAAAAAAGCGAATCTTGAAGGTTCGCTTTTTTTATTTTAGAAAGGTTTCTCATTGGAGAGATAGAACTAAAGACTATTAAAAATAGGCAGAATAAAACATGTAATTCTTTCAAATAATCATTAAAAACATCAATATTTACCGTAATTTTTTAATCAATCCAATTAAAATATTTGTTATCAGAATAAATTGAACAAAACAAAACAGTAATAAAATCAAAATTAAAGAGATATTTGATTCGGTAAGTATTAATAATAATAAAAATATAATTCCCGAGATACTTGTAATTAAAGTATGAATTTGAGTTAGCCTTTCGTTTAGGATTACTTTAGATATTGAGCTCAAAAAATATACAATACCCATAACAACATATATTTTGGAGAGTAAAATTGCTACATCAAAACTTACTAAAACAAAATAAGAAGAATCAATATTGATGATTGATACTTTTTCATCTCCAAAAAAGCCAATTATATTTATTAATATAAATTGCCCCCAAAATATCAAATAAGGTTTTTAAAATATTTTAATAAACTTTCTCCCCATTCAAATAAGTCGCTGTAGCTTTTGTTGCTGGAATTTTTGCTCCATCAACTTGCATAATATCTTGATTTAAAATCGTAAAGTCAGCAAACTTTCCAGCTTCAATACTTCCTTTTTCATTTTCTTCAAAATTAGAATAAGCAGCCCAAATAGTCATTCCTTTTAAGGTTTCTTCTCTGGTTAAGGCATTTTCCATTTGAAAACCTCCTTCAGGATATCCATCCAAATCTTTACGAATGGCAGACGAATAAAAAGTTAAAAAAGGATTTACTTTTTCTACCGGAAAATCGGTTCCTAAAGCTACTTTTCCGTAGACATTAAGTAAATCTTTAAATGCATAAGCACCTTTCATTCGCTCTTTACCAATTCTATCTCCAGCCCAATACATATCTGAAGTTGCATGTGTTGGTTGTATCGATGGAACTACATTTTCAAATAGTTTAAAATCTTCTAGTGAAACAATCTGAGAATGCTCATTTCTCCAACGTCTATTTTTAGCGTCTTTTAATTCTTCTTTGTAGATTTTTAAAATCCAAGTATTTGCAGAA
>Ga0115550_1000097_pt1 | contig 86120 bp, 73 predicted proteins | sample COGITO_mtgs_1005_FD_87177 | JGI IMG/M metagenome (GOLD analysis project Ga0115550, IMG submission 87177) | Pelagic marine microbial communities from North Sea - COGITO_mtgs_100511 | ecosystem: Environmental > Aquatic > Marine > Epipelagic | place: Germany:Helgoland, sampling site Kabeltonne...
GAAACGCAGCTGCGACGATGGTAGTGTGGCAGATGCCATGCGAGAGTAGTACACCGCCAGGCTCCCAATAAAGCCAAAAAGGCCCAGTCTAACGACTGGGCCTTTTTGCTTTATGGAATTTGGTGGTCTATTGCTCGAGCGGGGCATTCCCATGCGACAAATTGGCCGGGAGCCAATTTGGACCGCTTCAGCGGGCCGCGTAGCGGCGAACCCCATGGATGGGGTGAGCAATTAGTACAGTGAAATCGGTCTTTTGAAACGCAAACAGTTTTGCGTTTCGAAAGCTGAACGGCCCTGAGCTCTGCGAAGGGCATCAAGGCTCCCAATCCAAAAGAACCCCGCTCAATGAGCGGGTTTTTTTGTATTTAGATTCTGACGGATTACTGCGCGTAGAGTAGTACAGTGAAATCGCGGTTTCAAAAAACCAAAGAGCCCAGTCTTGAATTTAACCCAGTTTGATAGTCCAACTTTGCTCACTGGTCTGGTCTAGATTAAAAGTTGCCAGACCAAAACACCGGATTACTTCAATGTTGGTTGTGCAATGCAACGACGGTTCAAGGGTAGAAAACTGACCAGCTCCGGCTACAGCGAGAGGTAACAACAACTGGTCGGCCAGATACTCTTCCACTGCAACTCTGGCTGCCAGCCAGTGCTTGACTGAAAGTGCCAGAGTTGATGCCAGTTTTTCTGCGGATAGCCCCCGCTGGCCGGCTAATTCAAACTGACAGGTCAGTAGTGAGTGTTTCACTGTAGCGATCAACATATTACCCGGCCCCTGACTATTCACTTCATGCACATTAACTTGTAATGGACCAAGCGCCATCGCTGCTGTAAACGCGCGGATTTCGCGTTGGCTTATATGCTCAGGTAACTTACTGCACAATACTTGTAACTGCAGTGCTGCTACAAGTTCCTCCGTTTTGAATTCCGGTGACTTTAACTGCAAAGGCTGTAGCGCTCTGACCGGTTCAATCTGAATCGACCAGTCACCACCGCCAGCCGGATAAAAACCGAGCTTTTTGGTCTGAACCGCAGTATGCAAACCCATCTGTGCCATGATTGGCAAAAAGCTGCTGCGTAAGAAATCTAACGAAGGGGATAAGCCGTTATGCGTACCTCCTTCAAATCTGACTCTGGACTGTGCACCTGCCATAGCCAATGGCAACAGTAGTGTTTGACATACCAGCGTAGTGCTGCCTGCTGAGCCAATCACAAAGTGGTAATTTCCCGGAATAACAGGACCAGGTTCAAAACAAACCCGCTCTGAGCCTAGAACATCACCTGTTACCGTTGCATTGCAGATATTGGCCGCCGCACGCACACAGGTTAGATGCTGACGCAATAGACCTGGTTTTTCGCGGCCTGCTCTGATGTTATGGATCTCAAATGGCTGTTGTAGCAACATCGCCAATGTCAGAGAAGACCGCAGTACCTGGCCACCCCCTTCTCCCATAGATCCGTCAATGATGAGTTTGTTTTTCAACTTGTTATCCTTTGACACAAACGATTTGTTTCAGCGTATGCAGTACTTCAACCAGGTCCTGTTGCGCGGCCATCACCTGATCAATATTTTTATAAGCATGTGGAATTTCATCAATAACGCCTTCGTCTTTACGGCACTCCACTCCCTGCGTGGCCGCTTCCTGATCGGCGATACTAAAGGCTTTTTTTGCCGCTGTTCTGGACATGATGCGACCAGCACCATGGCTGCAGCTATTAAAACTTTCTGCGTTGCCTAAACCCCGCACAATAAAAGACTTAGCACCCATATTGCTTGGAATGATCCCTAGTTCACCTTTTTCTGCCCGAACGGCACCTTTACGTGTGACATAACAATCTTTACCAAAGTGATGTTCGCGGGAGATATAGTTGTGGTGACAATTCACAGCCATTTCGGCCGCTGAGAATTCACGTTGTAATGTTTTTTTCAGTGCAGCTATGGCATTGATTAGCATGATTTCACGGTTTTTTGCCGCGTAATCCTGAGCCCACTGCACTGCTTCCACATAGTCATCAAAGTGAGCTGAACCTTCTTTTAGATACGCCAGATCCTGATCTGGCAACTGAATTTGATGGCGTTGCATGTCTTTTTTCGCCAGCTCAATAAAGTAGTTGCCAATAAAGTTGCCGACACCACGGCTGCCGGAGTGCAACATGATCCAGACCGATCCTTGTTCATCCAGGCAAAGTTCCAGAAAATGATTGCCAGTTCCCATAGTTCCCAGATGGTTTACATGATTGGTTTTGGCGATTGCCGGATGTTTAGCACAGATCCGCTCAAACCGACTTTGCAGTTGCAACCATTCGGCTGCAACCAGCGGTGGGATCTCACCCCAAGCGCCCTTATCACGCTTATGGCGAGTCAAGGTGCGGCCATGTGGTACTGCTGATTCGAAGGCAAAACGGATTTCTTTTAGATTGTCAGGCAAGTCAACAGCGCGCAACGTGGTTTTAGCTGCAACCATGCCGCAGCCAATATCCACGCCGACTGCAGCAGGGATCACGGCATCGACTGACGGAATAACACTGCCAATAGTGGCACCTTTTCCCAGGTGCACGTCAGGCATCACGGCAATATGAGAATGGATCAATGGCATAGCCGCGATGTTCTGCAGTTGTTGCAATGCCTCTGCTTCAAAAGGTACTCCTTTGGTCCAGGCCTTGATTGGCGCATGCCCTGGTGTTTGAAACAAATCAAATGACTTACACATTATTTTTTCCTTTTATTTTTTACCGCCTGGCTGTTGCTTCAGACTGGTTCAGGCCAGTTTCACCAGACCTGTCATCAAATTTTCCAGTCCGCCATAAACGGTCAGGTTATTAATTTTTTCTGCCACTTTTTCCAGCGCTTCCAGTTCTTTTAAACGCAGCAAAGTTGGATTGTTTTCCATGACTTTGGCGGTGTTTAACAGGCTGCGGGTGGCATTGGTTTCTTCGCGTCTTCTGATCACATTGGCTTCAGCTGCTTTTTGCGCTTCGACCACCTGATTCAGAATGGCTTTCATTTCGCCTGGCAAAATGATGTCTTTCACGCCGGTACTTTGCAGTATTACACCTACTGCCTGCAATTGGCCTTCAACCAAGTGTTTTACCGTTTCATTGATGTAAAGTTTATCGATTAGCAGTTCATCCAGTGTTTTGCTGCCGACGGCTTCCCGCAGTGCCAGTTGCAGCATTTTGTAAAGGTAGTCTTCCAGCTTTTCGACGGAAGTGGCGGCTTGAACTGCATCTTTAACCCTGTAGGTAGCGCTGAGGTTTAACCTCAGGCTCACTCTGTCTTTGGTCAGAATTTCCTGGCCGCTGATGTCGATGGTCTGTTGGCGCAGATCGTACATTTTAGCCTCAACCTTTTTCTGGAATTGCCAGAATCCGTACTGGCCACTACTCAAGGTTTCTACCAGCATGCCGTCGACAAACAACAAGGCAACAGACTGTTTTTCTACGTTGATTTCTGCCACAGGTTGCTTTCTTAGCGTGCCTTCACTGCATATCAGCCTGCCAGAGTTGTTGCAGCCTGCAGCTTTGATCCACTGCAGCATGCTTGGCTTAATCTGTAGTTGGTCGTTTAACGATACTGTTTTCAACTCGAACTCACCCGCATCTTTCCAGACATAAAGGTGTTCACCAGGTGCCACTATGCCTAGCAGTAAACCATTGCAAGACAACAGGCCTGTTTCATGTTCGGCCAGTTTCCAGTGTTGGATATGCTGTTGCAGTTTTGAGTGTTGGGACAACAAACGAATGACAGTTTTGTCCAAAATAAACAAGCTGTTGATATCGAAGATCTGAAAACTAAGCTTGTTAGTAAAGTCCCAGAATTTATGCTCGCCAGTACCAAGTATCGTGACAAATTTTTGTTGTTTAAACATCAGCACACGCTGATGTTCGGCAATACGTATTGTTTTTCTTTTAATCATGCTGATGTCCTTGTTAAAAGCTGGCAGTCTGGTAGTGCTTGACGAGTGCAGGGCTGATAGTGCGACAACTCAGGGGGCTTCCGGCCTGCCAAATTGACGGGATATCAGTTGTCCATTCATCAGAGGCGCGCCTGCGGTGCCAGCTTGATTTATTACATTTAATTTAAGGTGGGACTCGAACCCACATCACAGTTTTCAGGCTGTGGCTTACCAATTAGCTATTTTCAGTCGGGAGTTGAACCCGGGCCCTAAGGCTTACCTTGTTTTAAGTTGGGACTCGAACCCAAGACAGGCGAAGTTTGGCTTCGCTGCTCTACCACTGAGCTACTTAGTTGTATTCGACTGGTATACGCAGCGGCAGGGCCAGGGCGTACCGGTGTGGTTCAGAACCACATCCATCAAGTCAGGCTATACATCGCAAGCTATGTGCCAGCCATTCGGGCTCTTTGGTAAATATGTTTAAGTCATTGAATATAAATATTTATTATTTACGTTTTCACTTTTCTGTATATTGGGCTGGATTTATCTTTTAATAATAAATATCCTATAGGATATGGTTAAATATAATATTGGATATCACTAATGCGGCGCCGTACTGTTGCTGTAAGTCAAATCGGCACTCAACTGGATTTTGCCGGTAAAGGCCAAAATCGCTGGGATAAGTGGCGGCCTAATGTCAGTTTATGCAGTCAGGACGATTTAATTATTGATGAACTGCATTTACTGCATGACAACCACAGTCTGCCTCTGGCCGAATTAGTGGTGGAGGATATTGCTGCTGTATCACCGGAAACCCGGGTGATATTGCATACCATAAACTTCCGTAATCCTTGGGATTTTGAGGAAGTGTATGCACGGCTCTATGACTGGTGTAAGCAGCAGCTATTTGATACTGAAGCTTGTGACTACCTGTTCCATATCACCACGGGTACCCATGTCGCCCAAATCTGCTGTTTTTTGTTAACAGAAAGCAGGCAGTTTCCTGGCCGTTTAATTCAGACTTCCCCGGCTCCAAAGAATCTCAACAGAGCGGTGGGCAAAGCTCAAATCATCGATCTTGATTTATCGAAGTATGATCAATTGGCCAATCGTTTTGACACTGAACATCAGGAAGGCAAAGACTTCCTTAAAGCGGGGATAGCCACGCAAAACAGCCACTTTAATAATCTGATCAGCCAAATTGAAAAAGTCGCTATCCGCTCGCCCGATCCGATTTTACTGACCGGTCCTACCGGAGCTGGCAAGTCACAATTGGCGGCGCGGATTTTTTCCCTGAAGAAAAAACGCAATGCGCTCCAAGGGCAACTTGTTGCTGTCAACTGCGCCACCCTCAAAGGTGAAAATGCAATGGCCGCCTTATTTGGTCATACCAAAGGTGCTTTTACCGGTGCTCAGCAAAAGCGGGACGGTTTTTTACTTAGTGCAAATGATGGCGTGTTGTTTCTGGATGAAGTGGCTGAGCTGGGTTTAGAAGAGCAAGCTATGCTATTGCATGCCATTGAAAATAAGAGCTTTTACCCTGTAGGCAGTGACAAAGCTGTCAGTAGTCAGTTTCAGCTGATCGCAGGCACTAACCGCGATTTGCGGCTAATGGTTGCGCAAGGTTTGTTTCGAGAAGATTTGTTAGCAAGGATCAATCTCTGGACTTATCTGCTGCCATCACTCAAACAAAGGCCAGAAGATATTCCGGCCAATATCGAGTTTGAGCTGGAGCAGTACAGCCGTAAAACAGGACAACGGGTGCAGTTTAATAAAGAAGCCCGGCAGGCTTTTGTTCACTTTGCCCAGTCTCCAGATGCGCTGTGGACCGGTAATTTCCGTGATTTAAGTGCGGCTATCACCCGATTGTGTACTCTGGCTGATGCATCCCGTATTTCTCTGGTAGATGTAAACGAGGAAATCAGTAGGTTAAGCCTTAGTTGGTGCGATCCGGATACAGAGCTTCCGTCTGAAACAAATTCAGAGCTGTTGTTAAGTTACTTCTCACCACAGCAGTTAACGCAAATTGATATTTTTGATCAGCTCCAGCTCAAAGCAGTACTAGATGTTTGCCAGCAATCAGCTTCTATGGCGGCTGCTGGCCGAGTGCTATTTAATGTAAGTAGGGATCAAAAAAGCTCTAGCAACGATTCAACGCGTTTGCAGAAATATCTGGCCCGTTTTGGTTTGAAGTGGGCGGATATGCAGAAATAACCAACCGTCGCATGCTTATGGGAACTCGGAAATTTTGCAGCGGGCTGCTTAATCTGGCTAATTACAAAACGGCAGCTTGCGAGTGAAGTCGGCGATGGCGCGCAGGTGCCCGCGTTGTGGACGCAAGGTTGACCAATAGCGGCTGCCGCCTTTGTGTGCTCTGGGTTGTGCGTGTTTGGCGATAACACCATCGGTGCTGACCCATTTGGACAGGATCTTTACACCGCAGGCTAAATTTACACCCGGATCATGCAGTTTTGCTGGATAGGGAATATCACAGCCATAACGTTGTTGATTGGCGCTTTCGATAGAGATTTGTAATAGGCCACGAGAGATCACCGGCCGACCTTTGCCGTCACGGAATTTTTCCTGATAAAACCGTTGTGGTTTAAAATTACTTTCAGGTTTGGCCATCGCTGATATGAGCCCAACCCAGAATTTGCGGCGTTCGGCGACATGTAGTTTTGGATAAGCGGGGCAAAAATACAGAATGTCTTTTGGGACTAATCTTGCTAATGGCGAATTAGCAACAGCGATTTCGGCACTGCGGGTCCAGCTGCCATCACGGTTGTTTTTCGCCCATGCAGCATAATCCAGGCTGGCATAAACCTGGGTACTCATGAACAGAGTGGTAATAGCCAGCAACAACCGCATCTTGAATGATAATCCTATATCTTATTGTTTTTTCAGCAGTAACCAAGCGTTCGTGTAGTCATTGCGATGTTTGTTGGCTTGATAATAATGATCCCAGTCGCGGTAATATCCGCTTAACCAATCCAGTTGAAATTGATTATTGGCAAATGCGCCCCCGGTATCGGCCAAAATCGTTAGCCGATAGTGGGTTTTACCGCCTTCGATAGTGGACAGTAAGATTAGCTTACCTAACCCCAAATTGACAATGTCGCCGGCGACCGTCACTTCAGGCGCAATCGGAATTTTATAATCGGCGTCTTTGCCATAACCCAACACACTTTGTACTTGTTTAAAGTACCAATACCGTTGTTGTTGCTCTGGTTTAAGCAGACGGTCATAAGCGATGCCGTTGCTGCGGTGTACATTAAAATAGCGATAGCCATTTTTCTGTGGAACGACTGCCGTACCTTGCAGCAAGGCGCCTTCTAAATCGTCCCGGCTTAACCAGACCAAGGCCGGTGCCCGCAGTGGCTTTTGCTCCAGTGCACCTTTGACGATGTCTTGTTTGCCAAGTTGAAAACGAGTGATTTTTTTGCCCAGCGCATCAGCCTGATCTAGCGGCAGAGCCTGTTCATCAAAAGGAAGACCATACAGCGCTTGATTTTGCTGTGTGGTTTTTTGAGTACTACCTTCGGCAATCCGCACGTAGTATTTGGTCAGTAGCAGTTTGTCTTGCGGAATATTCTGCACTAAAGGTTTGTTTTTACTGACTTTAGCGGCGGCGGTTCGATCGGGTAACCAACGTACAAATTCAAAGTGCTGCGCAATAAACTGTGGGTTTGCGAGCCTGGATGGTTTGCCAGAAGCTTGGTCTTCCTGACTGATTTTACAAAGATAGTTTAAGGTGTCGACCACCCGCGGCAGTGGCGTGGTCGCGCCTGCTACCTTGCCGCCATGGATTGCTGCCGCATCGTATGCGGCACCTTTTGCCAGATACTTTAGCGTTTCATCGGCGACAAAACACAATTGCTTGCTATTGTCTGGCCAAACTCCAGCGTCTAGTTTTGGTTGCACTGCCTGAAACTGCGGTTGCGCATGGCCTGGCGCCGCCAAACACAGCAGCAATGTGCCGAATACAACGCGGCTTGCTGAAACTGACGGCAGCGGCTGACTCAAAACGGCCTCTCGTGGCCGAAACATTGTTTTTACAACCTTTTTGAAATCTGACAAAGACACCCGCGAAACTCCTGCATGGAAGATTCGGTCAGACTACCCAGCAGACCTGTATAACACAAGGATTACGCAGAGATTTTTAGCTTGATTGTGCATTTGTCAGGCAAGCCGGCATTTTACCTTGCCTGTACCGGCGGAACTGGCTAAGTTAAGGGGAAGATTGACTATTTCAGGTAAGCCTATGCCGCACGATCATCACGGCCATTCTCATCATTCACACGGGCACTCGCATTCCCATGAAAGCGGCAATATTGCGGTCGCATTCTGGTTAAACTTCTGTTTTACCATAATCGAATTTATTGGTGGTTACCTAACCAATAGCGTGGCGATTATGGCCGATGCCATGCATGATTTAGGCGATTGTCTGGCGATTGGCTTTGCCTGGGTCGCCAGCAAAGTGGCCAATAAAGAAGCGACACCCAATTACAGTTACGGTTTTCGGCGCTGGTCGTTGTTAAGTGCTTTGGTCAACAGCGTGATCCTGGTGCTTGGTTCGGTGTGGATTTTATCCGAAGCCATTCCAAGACTGTGGTCACCACAGTTGCCGATGGCCGAAGGGATGATTGCGCTGGCGGTGCTTGGGGTGTTGGTCAACGGCGCTGCGGTATACAAACTACGGTTTGGTAAAACCCAAAACGAGCAGGTGCTGAGCTGGCATTTGCTGGAAGATGTATTGGGTTGGGCGGCGGTACTGATTGGCAGTATCTTGTTATATCTAACCGGCTGGGCCTGGATTGACCCGGTACTCAGCATTGGTTTTACTTGTTTTATTCTGCTGAATGTTTGGCGTAACCTGAAGAAAACCCTGCAGTTATTTTTGCAAATCAGTCCGGATCCGCATTTAACCAAAGAAGTCACCAGCAAACTGTCCGGCCTCGATTTTGTGGCGGATATCCATCATTTACATTTGTGGTCGTTAGATGGCGAGCAGCATGTGCTGACGGTGCATCTGGTGCTCAAAGCCGAAGCGGACAGTGCCTTACTGCGCCAGCATAAAGAACACATTCGCTTGTTGTTACAACCTTATCAGTTGGCACACACGACGGTGGAATTTGAAGTGCCGGACGAGGCGTGCCGTGATGATAAAACAGGGGGGAAAACCAACGCCAACACGCAACATGCTGAGGATGAACATGAACATGAACATGAACATGAACATGAACATGAACATGAACATGAACATGAACATGAACATACGGCGCCGCATCGTCACGAAGTAAACTAGATGACATTTCGGTTTAAAGATTAACTTCAATTTCAACCTCAACAGCAGAGGACGAATCTGCTACTGCGGTTCGTCCTGGCTGATTTCATCCAGCGACAAGGCAAAACTGGCAGTGAAGGTTTCGAGAAAATACTGCACTTCCGGTTGTGGATAATTGCGCAGGATTTTTTCCAGACGGCGTTTGGCAATGGTAAATTCGTGATTACCTGCCGAAAGTTCTTCGATGGTTTTGACATAAGCACACAGATGATCAGCAGCCTTCACCAGCAGCTTTTCTTCTTCGGTATAAGAGGTCGACAACAGAAAATCCTGATACACCTGTTGTAATTCAGCGGGCAGTAGCGCTAGTAACCGCTGCTCAGCGATGGCTTCAATCTTTTTGTATTCAATGGCAATTTGTGGATTAAAGTATTTCACCGGCGTCGGTAAATCGCCGGTGATCACTTCGCTGGCATCATGGTACAACGCCAGTGTCGCCAGCCGCTCCGGGTTTAATGTCTTGCCAAACCGCTGCTTGCCAATCACCGCCAGCATATGCGCCACCATCGCCACCTGATGGCTATGTTCGGCGACATTTTCAATATTCACGTTGCGCATTAGTGGCCAGCGGTTAATCAGCTTCATCCGGAACAGATGGGCGAAAAAGTGGCTTTGTAGTGGTTCGGTCATCAACTTACCCTTTATACCCGTCATCCTTGAAGATTCGGGGTTGTTGCCTTCGTTCGCCCCAGTCACATAGAACAGCTATGCTCTGGGTCGGACTGGCGTTCCAGTCTCACGAACTCGTCGCCTACCCGAATCTTCAATGATTTTGGGTATATATCAAGCGCTTATAACTGACGATAGCCAGGTAAAAACTGCGCTAGCTTACCAATCGCTTGTTCCAACTGTTCTTTATGCGGCAGGAACACGATGCGGAAGTGATCCGGCTCCGGCCAGTTAAATGCGCGGCCATGCACCAACAACACTTTATGTTGGCGCAGGAAATCCAGCACCATCAGCTCATCATCTTTGATTGGGAATATTTTTCGGTCAATTTTCGGGAATAAGTACATGGCGCCTTTAGGTCGCACACAGCTTAAACCTTCAATATTGTTGACTAGTCGATAGGCTAAATCCATCTGATCGTATAAACGACCACCCGGGATAATCAGCTCATTGATACTCTGATAACCGCCTAATGCCGTTTGCACCGCGTGTTGACACGGCACATTAGCGCAAAGCCGCATCGACGCCAGAATATTCAGGCCTTCGATGTAATGTTGTGCCGCTTGTTTAGCGCCAGAGATAAACAACCAACCTACGCGAAAACCGGCGATGCGGTAGTTTTTCGACAACCCGCCAAAGGTCAGCAACACCAAGTCGTCAGCTAGTGAAGCTGTGGCGGTGTGCGTGGCGCCGTCGTATAGAATTTTATCGTAAATTTCGTCCGACAACACCACCAGATTATGTTCGCGGGCAATTTGCAGTAAATCCAACAGCATAGCGTCGTTATAGACGGCGCCGGTTGGGTTGTTCGGGTTAATTAACACTAGCGCTTTGGTGCGGCTGGTAATTTTGCTGCGAATATCAGCGGTGTCCGGAAACCAGTCGGCTTGTTCATCACAGCGATAATGCACCGCTTTGCCACCGGCCAAATTCACTGCGGCTGTCCATAATGGATAATCAGGTGATGGGATGAGCACTTCGTCGCCGTTATCTAACAGCGCCTGTAACGACATTAAAATCAGTTCTGACACACCATTGCCAATATACACATCATCAGCGTCCGCGCCCAGAATGCCACGCTGCTGATAATACTGCGCCACTGCGACCCGTGCCGGGTAAATACCTTGTGAGTCGGTGTAACCCTGGGCAGTTGGCAGATTGTGGATCACATGCTTGAGGATTTCGTCCGGCGCTTCAAAACCGAAGGGGGCGGGATTACCGATATTGAGCTTTAAAATGCGATGGCCTTCTTCTTCCATCCGTTTCGCTTCCCGGGCGACCGGTCCACGAATGTCATAACATACACCGTCTAATTTTTTCGAGCGCTCAATTGGTTTCATACCGCGTACCTTACTGCCTCCACTTTATGGAATTAAATTCGACATCCATCCGGACATCTTGATGAGTAAAACTTTCTTACACCTTTTTACACAGCCAACCAAGTTTTGCAATCATACTGGGGTAAATTCAGCAAAAAAATTTCAATATGTGGCATTTATCAGCTGTACCCGTGGGCGCCGTGGTGGTTTGTGAAATATTTCACTTATTTGAACATACCGGTATTTATATCGGTGAAGGGCAGATTGTCGAGTTGCAGGGGTCTGGCCTGGTACGGGCAGTATCAATCAATCGTTTTTTTGATAACCGATCCGGTAAACATTTATTAGTGGCTTGTGACCGGCAAGGTCAGGTGTTAGTCGGAGAAGGCTGTGCACAACGTGCTATCCAGCAGATTTTTACGGTGCAGGATTACGACCTCATTCACAACAATTGTCACCGTTTTACCCAGCATTGTGTCAGCGGTAGAAACTTACCGATGACGAGTTTTTTTGATTTGAAAACTGAATTGGCTAGATTGTGGCGGGTGGATCTGCAGTGGCTAGAGGTGGACGTCAACCGTTAGCACTACCTAAGATGGCTGTTGGTTAAAAGTACTGGTATCGGTTTCAACACCAGTACTTACGATAGAGAGCAAACTTCAGAATTACAATGAGGTATTTTTTACTGTTGCATCACCCACACCAATGGTCACCGCCATCGCATGCTCACCCGTGCCATCGTAATCTATTTCTGAACCAACCAGGTGGCTACGTGAAGTTTTTCCCTGCACCGTTTGCAGGCTAACATCACCAACACCAGCGCTTAATTCGATATTTTTGAACTCTGGTACCGCTAATTTCGCTGCAAATGAGCCAACACCGATATCAGCATTGATATCACCGGCATTGCCGTCCATGTTGATACTGCCAACACCCAGTTGTAAATCAACGGCAAGTTGCCGCGGGACTTTCACCACCCAGGTTTGTTCGGTGTCATCAAGCGGAACTTCCAGACTTAATACACCGTCTTTGATGTTGCTTTCAAGACTGGCGTCACTGACATCGGTACGGCCGAAGAACCAGCTTTTGCTGCCACGGACTTTGACATCGACGCTGATTTGGCTGGCATCGGTAACTTCGACAGTGATATCACCGACCCCGGTATTGATTTGTAATTGTTGTAGTTCGTTGGATTCAAATTGTTGTGTTAATTCTTTTTCGCTGGCTAACAACGGAAAACTCATCATGCAGCATAAGGAGGTGACTAAGACTAAATTTTTCATGTTATCTATTCCTTGGTTAGTGATACAAAGGCAGGAAAGCATAATTCAGGCCAAATATTAAAACTAATATAAACAACTAGTTATAGAAATACGCTTAGACTGTTTTGAACTATCCGGTAAGTTTTAGTCGAAAATGCCAGTTTAAGTGGTTAAAATAGCCAATCTGATGAAATTCAGCCCGACCACAGTTGTCGGCAAGTGCCAATGTTGAGCACCAGCTGCCCACTGAGCCAACACTCTCAGGAAAGTTAACGATGAAATTGTGGTTTACCTATATTGCCAAATCCGTGGCGCTGCTGGTGGTATTCGCGGCCGTCGCTTATCCATTTTTGCAGGAAGATCCAATCGCCGAAGCGCATGAATTAGCGCCGTGGCAACTGCCCAGCAAATTGTCAGCGCTCAATATTGCTGATCAGAAAAAGCTGTTAGCCAGGGTTACTTACCCGCAGCGGATGCCGACGTTAGAAGCAGTCCCTGATTTTGCGGCAATTTTAGATACTGCCAAGCGCAAAGCAGCTTTTTTTGATTATCTGCAGCCTTTTATCAACCGTGAAAACGGTCGGTTACATAAAATCCGCCAGCAGTTGCTGACGCTGCAACAGCAACAAAACCAAGGGCATCAGTTCACACTGGAAGAGTTTGCCTTTGTGTACAGCTTATTTGATGAATTTAAAGTCGACTATCCGGAAGCGGATGCTACTGGTTTAAAAGAGTTATTACTGCGGGTTGATGAAATTCCGGACGGATTGGTGCTGAATCAGGCCGCCAAAGAATCAGGTTGGGGTTCCAGCCGGTTTGCCATCGAAGGTTTTAACTTCTTTGGTCAATGGTGTTTTAAAGCCGGTTGTGGTTTTGTACCGTCAAAACGGGGTGCTGGTAAATACCATGAAGTGGCCAAATTTCCGGATATTGCGGCCAGCGTCAACGCCTACTTTTACAATCTGAATACTTTTTATGTCTATGACGATTTACGGGCTATTCGTGCCGACGTGCGCCAGCAGGAACAAGCAGTGAGTGCACAGAAACTGGCGCATGGCTTAAAGCGTTATTCGGAACGTGGAGATCAATACGTGTTAGAAATTCAGACCATGATCGTCAGCAATTCAAAATTTATGGATGAAAGTTAATGCGTGGATGGACAGTTTGGATAGGTTTGGTTGTTTGTAGCACGTTAACGGCGCCTGTCGCAGCCGACACCCTGTTTAACTATGATGGCTTTTACTCCAGGCTGAAAAAAAGCGAAAAAGTCGAGTACAGTGACATCACGCTGGCCTTTATGCTGCAGCAACAAGCCACCACTTTACCTTGTGACATCACCTCCGCCCGCATTACCACCGATATCAGCGACGAGGCATTAACCGTTGCCAGCAATGGTGAGCTGGTATTGCCGTATTCGGAGCTGCTCAATAGCCGCAAGGCGTTGATCCAATTACAACAGCCAGCGGATGCGATCGCTTGTGATTTAAACTTCCGCTTGCGTAGCAAGTTACCGTTAGATGCTGCTATAGAGTGGCGCCAACTGGTGAAAATGCACCAGCAATTTGATGGTTTACTCAAAGATTTGGCCGGACTTGGCAAATACTTTCTGCCAGCAATGACCGGAGTGACTTTGCAGTTTGAACGCGAAGTGGTGCTGGAATCTGCGCCCGCTGAGCTCGCATCCCGCATTCATTGTAAGATGTTGTTATGTCAGGTGTTGCTGGCGGATGCGGCAGAGCTTAAAGGCGAGATCCGCTTTAATCAGGCGCCACACACGGTATTACCGTTGTTGCCAAGGTAAGTTGATGCAAAGCGCCGCGCAGCCTGTCGCAGCGGCGATTGAGCTTATTTTATTAACCCACGCCACAGAATTTAGTAAAAGCACCAACACAGGTGCTTTAGTTGTGCCCGCACTGGCACAACATCCAGAAATTACCGTCAAGCGACTGGCCTGGTCGCGGGTAGCGCCAGATCCACAATTGTTGACTATAACCCCATCTGCACCGCTATGGCTGCTTTACCCAACACCTGATGCGCAACTGCTTGACGCCGATTTAGCATACTCATCAATTGAGACAGACCCAGCAAACCTGCCACACCATGGCCAGTTGCCAGCACGGTGTCGGTTTATTTTGTTGGATGCGACCTGGCAACTGGCGCATAAAATGTACCGCCAAAGCCCATATCTGCAGGCGTTACCAACATTAAACCTGCAAAGTAGCCAGCCATCTTTGTATCTATTGCGACGTAATCAGCGACAACAGGGCTGGTGTACCGCAGAATCCGTCGCTTTGTTGTTATCCGCAGTGGGTTACGCCAGTGCCGCCAGCAATGTTTCCGCCGCATTTCACCAGTTTAACCAGCGGAATTAACGTTCAGTCGCAACTGTAGTTTTTCGGCTGTACAGCCATGCCCACTTTCTGTACAACTTGATGAGAGTTGCTGATGTCATACCGGCGACTACCATTACCTTTTGCACTAGCCGGTTATCTCGAAGATAAACGACAACGAAGCTGGCGGGTGTATTTCAGTTGGTTACAGGGACATAAAAAACGATGAATCACCCAACAAGCAACAAACAACACTCAAACCCTTTGTGCAAAACCAGTCTGTTATATTCAGCAATGCTGTGCTCGGTGGTGTTTGGCGGCATGCTGACATTCAGCGCGCAGGCCGCAGTGCTCATGAAGCCAACTGCCGCACCAGCACTGAATTACCCGCTGTCGTTGACGCCAGCGAAAGTCAATCCGGCCATTACACCGCCTGAGCAAGTGCTGGGCTTTACGGTTGGTAAACAAACCGCCACGCCGGAGCAAATTAACCAGCTGATGAAATTATGGGCCAGCCAGAGTGACAAAATTGTCTATCAGCAATACGCCACCAGTTACGAAGGGCGACCACTGCATTTACTGGCGATTTCCAGCCCTAAAAATCTGGCACAGCTGCCGGATATTCAACAAAAAGTGCAAAAATTGGCCAATCCGTCCGGTCAATCATCTGGACAGTTGGAACAGATTATTGGCGAATTGCCAGCCATCGCCTGGATGGCTTATTCCATTCATGGCAATGAATCGTCCGGCGCTGATGCAGCATTGGCGCTGATTTATCAGTTAATTGCCGCTGACGATCCAAAAGTAACCCAGCTGCTGGACAATATGGTGGTATTGGTCGACCCGATGATGAACCCGGATGGCCGTGCCCGTTTCTCCAAAATGCTGGAGCAACACCGCGGCGCGGCGCCAAATGTCGATGGGCAGTCGATGTTACATGCTGGTGTTTGGCCTTATGGTCGCTCGAATCACTACTATTACGACTTAAACCGCGATTTTTACCTGCTGCAAGCACCGGAAACGCGCGGTCGTGTGGCATTGATTAACCAGTGGTACCCACAGCTGATGATTGATGGCCACGAAATGGGCAGCGACGACACCTTTTTGTTCGGGCCATCACGTGAACCGATCAACACTAATATTCCGCAAAGTAAGCACAAGTGGGGTAAAATTTTCGCCAAAGATCAGGCCGGAAGTTTTGACCAGCAAAAGTGGACTTATTACACCGGCGAATGGTTTGAAAATCTGTACCCTGGTTATTCCAACTATGCCGAATACCGTGGCGCCGTGCATATTCTGTATGAGCAGGCCCGCACCGCCGAAGATGGCATCCAGCTGGAAAACGGTATCATTCGGACGTACGCCCAGTCGGTGCATCATCAGCTAGTCAGTTCGCTGGCCAATCTTGAAACGCTGGCGGTGCACAGTAAGGACATTTACCGTGATTTCGTCAAAGACCGCCAGTTGGTGATCTCAAACGATAGCCCGTACGCCGATAAAAGTTATGTGGTATTGCCAACCGCCAATCGCAAGCGACTGGAGCATTTTGTGTCGTTGTTACAAGCACAGAATATTGAAGTTCAGCAAACCGCAAGCGCAATCAGTGTGCGGGAAGTGACCGATCAGCTGGGGCAAAAATTTACTGAAAAAACGCTACCTAAAGGCGCATTAGTGATCCGCGCCCGCCAACCGGAAGCGCGGTTATTGAATGCCATTCTGGAGTTTAACGCCAATATCAAAGATGAAGTGCTGCTGGAGGAATATCAGCGCACCTTACGCGATGGCAGCTCGGTGATGTACGACAATACCGCCTGGAACCTGACGATGATGCTGGGTCTGAATGCCTGGGAAGTGGGTCAGGATATCAGCCAAAGTTTGCAAGCGTTCAAGTCACATCCGTTGCAGGTGCCGGCTGTTGCGGCGAGTTCAGCTGAAAGTGCCTCTGAAAACGGCGCTGGCGGTGATCTTGGTTGGCTGGTCAATGGCGATGATGATGCATCCGTTGGTTTTGCCGCGCGTCTGATGGAGCTGGGCGTCCAGGTGCGGTTGATCAATAAAGCCGGTGTGCTTGGAAATTCGATTTTTAACCGTGGCACTATTGCGGTGCTCAAAAGTGATAACCCAAATGTTGCCGATTTGGCCGCTCAAGTGACCGAGGCTGCCAAGGACGTTCATACTGACCTACAAAGTGTGACGCAGGGACTGGGAGATGGCGATTTACCGGATATCGGCGGTTCACATTTTCAACTGCTGCAGGCACCCAAACTGGCGATTGTGGGTCAGGGTGGGGTGAGTCAACTCGATTTTGGCGCCATCTGGCATATGGTCGATACCCATTTAGGGATCCGGCACAGTCACCTGGATTTAGCTAGCTTACTGCGCAACGATTTACGCCAGTACAACGTCATTGTGCTACCGCATATGAGCGCAAAACTTGATAAAGCGCAGTTGGCTGCGCTTAGCACCTGGGTTGAAGCGGGTGGTACTTTGATCAGCATTGACGGCGCGACCGGGCAGTTGCTTGCAGGCGATATTTCTACCGTCAAACCATTGGCTGCGGCGATCGGCGACGCGGCGAAATATGATTTATCCTTGCAACGTGAATGGCTGGCCAGTCAGCAGACGTTAGCCAATAAAGCAGCGGTGCAGAGTTATGTGGTGCCGGAAAGCATTGAGTTGCCATGGCTTTCGGACCCTAAGGTCAAAGGGCTGGATAAAGATCAGTTAAAAACCTGGGAGCAGTGGTCGGGTCATTTTATGCCATCAGGCGCTATTGTTGCCGGTCGGGTTGATCAGCAGCATTGGCTCAGTTTTGGTACTGAAGCGCAGTTACCGTTGCTGTTTAGCAATCATCCGTTGTTGATGTCGGACGACCAGTCTGAAGCCGTGGTGCGGATAGGTGTGATGACCGAAAATAAATCGGCAACGAGCCGTAAATTGGGTTGGTCAACACTTCCTGCCGGGCTTGATGTGCGGGTGCGGATGAGTGGGCTGTTATGGCCGGAAGCGGCGCAGCGGCTCACTAACACCGCTTATCTGACCCGTGAAAGCAAAGGCAACGGCCAGTTGATTATGTTCGCCGGACAACCGGTGGTGCGCGGCGGCACCAAAGGCACAGCGCGTTTGCTGCTAAACGCCATCGTCTACGGTCCGGGCCTCGGCACCGAGCCCGCGATTAATTTGTAAACGAAGCCTGTTGTGGGTAGATTCACAACTTTTGGGGTCAGAGTAGTACTCTGACCCCAAAAGTATTTCTGATCCGGGAGGTTAAGATTTAGCTGCGGCGGACTTTATCAAAACGCATGCTGTAGAGGCGCTGGCCGATGGCGAGGATGGTTAGGTACAGCATCGCGGTGGCGGGTGCTTGCAGATTAAAATCGACGCTGCAGTGGATTAGCATATGCACTGTGGCCATGGCGCAACCAAATGCCAGACCGCGATGAAGTTTGTGGTCACTGATACGCATCACTTGCAGGTTTTGCCACAAACTCCACAGCAACATCAGCCCCAGCAACAGCGTCATCGGAATACCCACTTCAATCGCAAACTGCAGATAATCGTTGTGTGCATGGTCATAAAAACCGGCATAGACCTGTGGCTGATAGGCCGGAAACACCGTATAAAAAGTACCACCACCGCTGCCTTGCCAGCCGTATTGCTGCAAAATTGGCAGACTGTCGATCACCACTTCATCCCGCGCTTCTGACGCAAAAGAGGTTTCTGCAAAACGTTGCTGCAGTTTTTCCAGGCCGAACATCGAGCCGATAATCAGCATGTCGAGCAATAAAATACTGATCACTAGCGGTTTTAGCAGAGCCGGTGGTCTTTTGTAGAAAAACAGCGCCACCAATGACACCAGCGCCAGACTGCTGAAAAATGCCGCATTGCCCATGCGCGAGCGGCTTAACACCAGCCCAATCACCATCACGACAATCGCCAGCCGTAACATCAGCTTGCTACTGAGTAAACTGGTGAGTAAATCGCGCAGCATCACCTTGAACCGCCATTGCGGTGGTTGGCTGGATAACTCAGACAACAACAACCCTAACGCCATTGCCAGGCACAGGGCCAGATAATTGGCAAAATGGTTCTGATAAACAAAACTGCCGCGGGCGCGTCCGGCTTCGTTCACCGCAAACAATGGTGAATTGGCAACTTCAGCTAGATTTAACACCGAGCCGTAAAATGCCTGCACAAAACCGGATAGCACAATCATCAACACCAGCATCCGCAACCGGAACGTGGTATTTGTGTAAATGCACACCAATTGCAGCCACATAAGGAAAAACAGCCCTTTTAGCAGCATAATTTCCGTTTGTTTAGGATCCGCGCTTTGCATAAATGGCAGGTAACCGGACATTTGCAGCAATAAATACAGCTGCAGCAGAATAATTGGCACTAACAAGGGTAAAAACCAACGATGCCAAAGTGCCGGGCCATCGCGGCGCCAGCAATTGGCCAGATGGATTAAAAACACCATGCCAATCAACAGTTCCAGTAATGACCAGGCCCAGGGGCGGTTACTGCCAACCGGGATCGGCGCCCACAGTAGGATCAGACACAACAAGGCGAAAATGACTGAACCAAAATTAACATGATGCATGAAGGAAAGTGCCAGAGAAATAAATCTAAGTTATTGGATTGGCAAAAAATACGCAACAAAAAGCCCCAAACGAGGGGCTTATTTTTACGTTATGCGAGCAAATTTAATTGGTAGATGCCGTATCTTCACCGCTGCCGGTACCACCACCAGCTCCAGTCGAGCCTGGAGGCGTTGCAGTCACCAGCGGACCCGTACCGCCGCCAGCCGCCGGGCCTGCTGCAGTCGCCGCGCCTAAAGCATTTGACACCAACGTCGGATCAATGCCAGCCGCAATAGCGTAGGCGGTGATAGTGTCCTGATCAACACAGGAGTTTGCTACAGCACGTAAAATTTGTTCGACCAACACCGGATCGTCTTTTGCTTGTTCTAATGCAAACTCAACTACTTTTTCAGCGAGTTTCGGATTACAAGTTTTTAAATTGGTGATTTCGGTCACGAAATCGGTCAGAGATTGACCTTTGGCTTGTGCAGTTGCGAACATTGTTGCGATTTCAGCATTGGCGTCCTGCGCTGACACTGTTGGTACAAACAACTGCAGGGCAGCAGCGACCAAAGCGATTTTTAAGTACTTCATATGCATTCCTCGCACAACGAACGTTAATTACAACTAAATCTTTTCTGAGTTTATCTGAGTTTTGTCGAAATTACAGCCAAAATTTTCAGAAACCTGGCTGAAATTTATTGGAGCATGCAAACCACGTCCTTGCAGGGCATCGATATGAATGGCCACACAAATGTCAGCAATCTCCAGATGTTCGACATGCGGTGCGATCACGCGGATGCCAATACCGTGGCAAATATGGGTCATCGTCTCAACAAAGAATCGGGTATCTGCTTGTTGCAACGCCCGGATATAACTGCCGTCAATCTTAATGTAATCGATATTCAGGCCCTGCAAATAACGGAACGAGCTAAAACTGGCGCCAAAACGCTCGATGGTGATCAACGCACCAGCGGCTTTCACGGCATTAAAAAATTCGCCGGCAGATGCGATAGCGCCAAGTGTTGCTTGTTCATTCACTTCAAATACCAGTTTTGGCAGTTGATGTTGATTGGCGCGGATGGTGTTGCATAACCAGCGGGTGAACTGGCTATCGTGCATCGCACTTTTACTTAAGTTAATGGCAAAGGTTTGCAGTTTGAAGTTGCGCAGGCGGCTTAAAATGTAGGTGACCAGCGCTTTGTCCAATAACAACGACACGCCAAGCCGATCGGCCATCGCAAACACATCTGACGATGCCAGCTGTTCGCCATCGGCTTGAAACTTAATAAAGGTTTCGACATACAACAGCTGTTGCTGCTGATACACCGGTTGTACTTCTAATTCAAACATCCGCTCCATCTCGGCGGAAATATGCAATTCAGTATTGCTAAAACCTGCTGCGGTATCGGATACCACTGATCGGGTAAAATGATGCAGAATTTCCTGCCAATCCGAGCGCGATTTACCAGTAACCACCGGTTCCAGCTGCAAGGTTACAGCCGGTGAAGGTTCGGCTTGTTGTTTGGCTTGCAAACCATCGAGCCGGCTTAAGCTGGCGCTTAAGTCATCATCCTTGGCGACCGGTAACAAAGCGATGCTGGCAAAACCATGGGCATAGTGCTCCGATCGGGCGATTTCAAACGCCTGGCGCACCTGCATGGCAAATTCAAGTGAACTGGTGGTGCCAAGCGTGGCCAGAATAGCAAATTCAGAACCCGACAAGCGGAACAACTGGGCGTGCTGTAAATTGCGCATCTGCGCCTGCAGAATGCTGCTGGCTTTTTCGACATATTGATCACCAGCCGCATAACCTTGATTATCATTAATATCTTTGAGCGAAGGCAGCGCCACCAGCGCCAGATAAGGCACATTGCCTTCATCGTCCGGGCCTGCCTGCATACTCAGATAAGATTGCACCAGCGCGCGGCGATTGGGCAGGGCAGTCAAACTGTCGATATAGGCTTGTTGATTCAGTTGTTCGGCGCGATCAGTCAGTTCGGTAAAACTACGTTTTACATTCCCTACCATGTGGTTTAATGCATACACCACAGCCCGCAGTTCTTTGGTCATTGGCAGATAACTTAAGAATTCAAACCGTTTTTCTGCCAGCATTTCCGCCTGTTTTTCAATATCTTTCAGTGGTTTTAATACCACCAGCAATAACCAGTGCACGGCCATCAAAGCTCCGATACACAAGAGCAAACTGGTCCAGAACACCGCTTTGGTATGATCCCATAAACTGCTGTAAGCAAACCCGGGATGCGCCTGCACTTTGAGTACACCGGCAATGCGCCAGCCGTCGTTAACTTCAGAATTCATCACCGGCGGATGCAGCGGAAACAGCTGGATAAACCAAGCCGGCACCCCTTGGACTTGCTCCGGGTTTTTGCGGTCAAACACCAGTTCTTTTTTGGCGTTGCTAAAACTGATGGCGAGGTATGAACCTGAATCAAAAATGGCGGAAATCATGGTGTCGGCAAGAATTTTTTCATCGCCGGATACATAGGGCGAAATGGATAATCCGAGGCTGTTGGCGGTATCTTGCGCCGACCGCGCCAGCTGGTTGTCCAGATAACTTCGCATATTGCCGGTACTGACCAGCACTGTGGCGGCAAAGGTGATAATGGCCAGTAAAATCAGTAGCACACTCAGCTGCGTACTTAAAGCAACTCCGTGTTTAAACAAGCTGCCGCTGGCGGATTTAGCAACGTTTTGTGAGTCTGTCATAAAACTACCTTTATTAGTCTTGTTTTGGTTGGTGCTGACGTTTGCTAAAGTAACGGAAGGCAGGTGCGCCCAGCCTTTAGTTACTACGCTAATAACCCTGTTCTATCTTCTCAAGCACTGCCGTCCAGTTGGAAATGCCACTGCTGTCTTTTACCCGCCGTCCCAGACCGTTGGCTTTGGCTAGCCATAAACCACTGGCATTAAAACTGTAAATTGGCCGTAAGTCGGTGCGATACTGCGCTAGTTTAATGTCCGGATCCATGTTATCGAGGACATAAGGCATAGCATCGGGCTGTTCAAAATACACCAACACCATATGCGGTTCATTGACACGCAGTGCCCGCACGTACATCAGCCGCAGCTTTTCGTCGTCAACACCCATGGCGCGTAAGGTAAAGTATTTGGCCAGCGCATAATCTTCACAATCACCTGCGCCGGTGCCTAAAGTTTCGATTGGAGTGGCCCAATAATCGGCTTTTTCCCAGTGGTCTAGATCAGAACTAAAAGCCACTTGCCGGTTAAAAAACTGATTAGCCAGGTGAATACGGTCCCAGTCATCGTCAGTGCTGCCTTCTTCAATCAGATCTCGCCATGACGTAAAGCGCGTAACAGCATCCTCGCCGTAACGTTGCTGCACGTCTTCAAAAAACGTGGCGCTGAAGGTGGTGTCGGTGTAATTGGCACTGACTGTTAAACAACAGCTTGCCGTCATCAACCACAAAAAAGGTTTAAAATTCATAGACTCCGGCATAAATAGCTATTGAATACCGCAACTAAAGCTGCAGAGCGCAGGCCAAAGGTACTTCTGGTCTTTGAGATTAACACAAGTGATTGAAATTCATCAAACATCAGCCTGTGAAGCCCAAGCCTATTATTGCAAATGAGCGTCCGGGTAAGACTTCTGGGGTCAGAGTACTACTCTGACCCCAGAAGTCGTGTGTTGTCTAAATTATTGGTGATAGTCATTTGCATAAGAACTGCAAAAAAGTTATAAATGCCAGCTATTCCAAGGGGGAAAACGGGGGCGAAAATAATTTCGTCACGTCGATGCTGGTAAAGCATATTTTTTGTAGATGGAACTGCAATGCCACTTTGTGAGCCTGCTTATTTTACAGATTAGTAAAGTGGCATAAGTAACAATTCTGGTGCGGTTCCATCAGAGTATTTTCAATTCCACGATGGAACAGGAAGTTATTGATGGTTCAAAAATCTGCTAATGAATCACATTACGGCAAACGGGTCGACGATAATTTAAAAGTCACCCGCGCAGTGATCCCGGTGGCCGGCCTTGGCACCAGGATGTTACCCGCAACCAAAGCCATGCCCAAAGAAATGCTGACCGTGGTCGATAAGCCGCTGATCCAGTATGTGGTACAAGAAGCCGTCGCCGCCGGTATTACCGAAATAGTGCTGGTGACACATTCTTCAAAAAATATGATTGAGAACCATTTTGACACCAGCTTCGAACTCGAAGCTGCGCTGGAAAAACGCGTCAAACGCCAGTTACTGGATGAAGTTCGTAATATCACCCCAAAAAACGTCACCGTGATTTCCGTGCGTCAGCCACAGGCGTTGGGTCTGGGCCATGCCATTTTGTGCGCGCGGCCGGTGGTACGAAACCATCCGTTTGCAGTGTTATTACCAGATGTGATTGTCGATCAGTACCAAAGTAACCTGAAAAAAGACAACTTATCCGCGATGATCAAGCGCTACAACGAGTCTGGCTATAGCCAGATTATGGTAGAGCCAGTGCCGCTTGAGCTAGTCAATCAATACGGTATTGTGAATGTAGATGGCATCCCACTACAACAAGGTGAAAGCGCCAGTATTACCGACATGGTTGAAAAACCGGATATGGATGAAGCGCCAAGCAATTTCGCCATTACCGGCCGGTATGTATTGTCGCCAACCATTTGGGATTTACTGGAATTTACGCCACCAGGTGCTGGTGATGAAATTCAGCTGACCGACGCATTACATCAGTTACGGTTACTGGAAGTGTTGGAAGCCTACCATATCAAAGGTAAATCTCACGATTGTGGCAACAAACTGGGTTACGCTCTGGCCAATGCTGAATACGCGTTAAATTCGGGATTTGGTGCGCAGTATAAAGAGCGGTTGTTGCAGCTGCTGGCGCAATAAAGCCGGTCCAACTGCTGTTATTTACGGCGTAGGTCCGATAAGCGAAGTTTGAATACTGTGGTCCAATAGGTGAAGTTTGAAGACCGTAGGTCCGATAAGCGAAGCGCCATCGGACATCACGCAACAGAAACTGTGATCACTAAGATTCAGTAAGGGAATAATAAACATGAAGTTTCTGGTCACAGGCGTTGCTGGTTTTATCGGCAGTAAAGTTGCAGAGGAACTGGCGCTACAAGGCCATCAGGTGGTCGGCATCGACAACCTGAACGACTACTATGATCCGGCGTTGAAGTTGGCACGGCTTGATCGTATCAAGCATAGGCTTGCAGCCACCAACCAAACTGACGTGTTTAGGTTTATCAAACTTGATTTAGCCGACCGCGACGGCATCGCCAACTTATTTTCCACCGAAAAATTCCAGCGGGTCATTCACTTAGGCGCCCAAGCCGGTGTCCGTTATTCCATCGATAATCCAATGGCTTACGTCGATTCCAATCTCACCGGCATGATGACCATTTTGGAAGGCTGCCGCCATCACCAAGTTGAGCATCTGGTTTACGCCAGCTCGAGTTCGGTCTACGGCAACCAGCAAAAAGTGCCATTTAGCGAAACCGACCCGGTCGACACGCCCATTTCACTGTACGCCGCCACCAAAAAATCCAACGAGCTAATGGCTCACACCTACAGCCACTTGTATCAACTGCCCACCACCGGCCTGCGCTTTTTCACCGTTTACGGCCCCTGGGGCAGACCGGACATGGCACCGTGGAAATTCACCAAAGCCATTCTCGAAGGCCGCCCGATTGATGTATACAACCACGGCAAGCTGATGCGCGACTTTACTTACATCGACGATATCGTCGAAGGCGTACTGCGCATACAGGACAAAGTCCCGGCCAGCGATGGCTACCCAACACAGCTTGCCAGCAACCCTTATTACGCTTTATATAACATCGGCAATAACCAGCCCGTCGCGCTGGAAGACTTTATCGCAGCAATCGAAGATGCTGCTGGGGTAAAAGCACAGAAGAATTATCTGCCGATGCAGGCAGGGGATGTGTATCAGACTTTTGCGGATGTGGGCGAGCTGAATCATATTGTTAATTTCAGACCAGCGACTTCTGTCGGTGTGGGGTTAACATCTACAGTTAAATGGTTAGCTAGTTATTTGCAAAAGATCAAAAAATGAATTTAGTTTTTAATAAAAACAATCTTACATTAAATATTTTGGTCGTGACTCTAATAATTTTATCGGGAAATCCTTTTGTAAATCATATCGGATTTGAAGTAGCTCACCTTGCTTTTCTGATTCCGCTGTTGGCTTACTCGGTATACAAAGGTTATTTTAATAAAATTTCGCAAGAACTAAACTTTTTCTTGTTTTTTGGCTTCATTTTTATTTTTCAAGCAGTTTATTTTTCAAGCTTTACATTGTTGACCTATGCTGGATTTTTTACTCGAGCTTTAATTTGTCTGTGCGTAATAATTTGTGTAAATGATTTTTATACCAGATTTGTGAAGGTAATGTACTTTCTTACCAAAATGGGGGTTGGGTTTTGGTTGTTATCTTTTACTGGCATTTTTTCTGTTTTGACAGGTTTTGTTGAACCACTTCATCAAAATGAATGGACAGGTGAAGCCGCGTATTCATTCTTGTTTCACACGTTGTATGTAGATGAGTATGGCGAAACACTAAGAAATGCCGGTTTCTTTTGGGAGCCTGGTGCTTTTTCTGCGTATATTATACTTGCTTTGATTTTATTGATTGTAAATGAAAGATTTTTTTTGAAAAAAGAATATAAAACCTATTTTGTCGTTTTTTCAATAGGTGTTTTAACATCGATGTCTACTATGGGTTATATAGCCTTGCTTATGATTTTTTCCATACAGGCAGCAATTTATTTTTATAGAGAAAGAACGAAAATTAAAAAGCTAAGTATTAGCATGGTTGCAATCTTGATAGGGTTTTTGTCAATAGTTTATTTTTCCAATTTATATTTCGTTGGTGAAAAAATATCTGATCAGTTACAGAAAGCAGCTGAAACTAGTTATCTGGAGTATGGTGAAAATAATACAAGATTCGGCTCATTATTATTTGATTTTTATTACATACAAAAAAGCCCTGTTTTCGGAAACGGAATGCACGAATCAACAAGGTACTCAGAACATGCATTAGATACAATTGCGAGTGGGCATGGAAATGGTTTAACTGATTTTGTAGCCAAATTTGGGTTGTTGGGCTTTTTGTTTTTTATTTATTGTTGGGTCGCTTTTTCACGTAGTTCTAACTTGGGACCTATGTTGTCAATAGGTTTGCTGTTAGTTTTATTAACCACTCTTTTCTCAGAACCTTTGTTTAACTATCCTCTCTACTGGTTTATGTTTTTTAAATCAAGGCCATCGTAGATTATGCCAAATGTTTTAATAGTCCAACGGATTATTCCAGAATATAGAGTCATTTTTTTTGATCATTTATATGAATTATGTAAATCAGAAGGTATAGATTTATACGTGGCTTATGGGCAAGAGGAATTCGGATGTATCCCTAAATCAGTTAATTACGAGCGACCTTGGTCAAAGCGGTTCGACAACAAATATTTTCAATTAGGAAGTAATCGACTGGTATGGCAACCTTGTATTCTAGATCTATGGAAAGCAGATTTGGTCATCTGTGAACAAGCGAATCGTCTTTCCACCACATATTTAATGCCAATACTCCGCTTATTTGGGAAAGAATCCGCCCTTTGGGGGCATGGTAGAAACCTGCAAGCGAAGCCGGTCAATCTCAACATGAAAGAGATTTGGAAACGCAAACTGCTTAAATTTAGTGATTATTTTTTTGCTTACACTGAATCTGCAAAAACCTACTTATTGGATATTGGTTATGATGCGGATAAGATTAAAAACGTCGAAAATAGTATCGATGTTCGATCTTTAGTCGCTCGGTATACAGCGCAAAAATTTGCAAATGGCAATAATATTCAAACGAACTCTTCGGTTTCGAACACGGTAATTTACTGCGGTGGCCTTTATAGCGATAAGAAAATTGATTTTCTGTTAGCGGCGGCCGCAACCATTCGGCATTCAATTGATAATTTTAAATTAATCGTGATTGGTTCGGGTCCCGACGAACATTTAGTAAAGGAGTTTGCATTAGCGAATTCTTGGGTGCAGTTTTTAGGTGCAAAACCGAGTATCGAGTGTATGCAGTACTTTATAGAAGCGAAATTTATGCTGATGCCTGCTGCGGTAGGCCTAGCAGTTTTGGACAGTTTTGCATTGGAAACCCCAATCATCACGACCGATATTGCTAATCATGGACCGGAATTTTCTTACATCGAACACGGGGTCAATGGGGTTATTACATCGTATGATGTTGATATATATGCATCGAAGGTCATCGAATTATTAACAGACTCAGTTTGTTTGAATGGCTTAATCGAAGGCGCAAGGCAATCATCAGCTAAATATTCAGTAGAAAATATGGCAACGAATTTTATGGATGGTATTAAACAAGTACTGCGCAAAAAAAATGATCCGGAGCGCCTTCTTTGAAAATTGTGTTAGTTCATAATTTCTACCAAATAGCTGGTGGCGAAGACTCGGTATTCAAAAATGAAGCAGAAATGCTGCAAAACGACGGCCATGAAGTTTTGCTTTATACCAAAGATAACCACGCCATTCAGACCTTCATCCAACGGATGCTGGTGTTTTTTGCGTGCATTTTTTCCATAAGAGAGTTTTTGAATTTTTGGCGTTTTATGAGCCTGCATAAACCTGACCTTGTCCATGTTCACAACTATTTTCCGTTGATTTCGCCTGCTATTTTTTACTGCTGTTATTTTCGAAAAATTCCAGTTGTACACACGTTGCATAATTTTCGCGCCATTTGCCCAACCGCAATTCTCGCTTACCAAGGCAAAATTGATGAGCGAAGTGTACGTGGTAGTGCATTTTGGACGGTAATGAGCAAAGTCTATAAAAACTCATTTCTAGGTTCTTTTTCGCTTTATCTGATGGTCAGTATTCATAAAAAAATGGGTACGTGGCAACGTTGTGTCGATAGATTTATTTGTTTAACTGAATTTTCCAAAGCAAAGTTTATTGAAGCAGGTTGGCCTGGTCACAAGTTATCGGTAAAGCCAAACTTTCTGCGTACGTCCGCTTCTGCCATTCATCCAGTCAAAACTGGCGCACTGTATGTAGGACGTCTATCTGAGGAAAAAGGAATTCAAGTGCTACTCGACGCTTGGGAACATATCGACTATCCGCTGACGGTGGTTGGAGATGGACCGCTCAAAGATTTACTGTTAAAGCAAAAAAATCCAAATATTCATTATATTGGTTTTAAAAATTCTTCCGAAGTGCTCGAATTGCTGCAAGCTGCTGCTTTTATTGTAATGCCTTCCACGTGGTACGAAGGGCTACCAATGGTACTCATTGAAGCATTTTCAGTTGGCACCCCGGCAATCGTTTCCAACATTGGCGGTATGAAGGAAGTTGTACAGGAGCAAATTTCTGGCATGCATTTTAAGGTTGCTGACAGCCAAGATTTGAGTAGACAAGTACATATGCTCATTAAAAACACGCAGCTACTTTCTGAGCTTGGTGAAGGAGCAAAGCTAAGTTATCTCAAGAACTACGCTGAAGAGGCTAATTGTCGTATCTTAATCGCTATTTACCAATCGGCCATCAATGAATGTAAGAGACGCACGTATGTATAAGATGGCAAAAATTATCACAATGCATGTAAATGTGACGAGTTTAAAACAAGCGTCTGGTCAGGTTTTAACTTTTGCTAAAGCAAAATTGAGTAGTTACGTCTGTGTTTCCAATGTACATATGTGTATGGAAGTGTTTGACGATCAAATTTTTGAGTCTGTTGTCAATGGCGCTGATTTTGTTGTGCCGGACGGTCGTCCAATTTTTTGGGCGCAACGCTTACTTGGTTTTAACACAGCACAGCAAGTCCGTGGTCAAGATCTGATGAACCAGTTGTGTGCAGACGCAGCCAAGCACCATTTAAATGTGGGTCTTTATGGTGGAGCTTCAACATCGGTACTCACCCAAGTAAAAGCTGAATTACAAAAAGCTAATCCAGAGCTACAAATACCCTTTGCATTTTCGCCGCCATTTAAAAAACTGTCAGACTTGGAAATGTCAGAAATCGCCGCTGCAGTGAACGCGGCGCAAGTAGATATTTTGTTTGTTGGAATAGGTTGTCCCAAACAAGAGTTGTGGATGGCGGCGCAAAAAGGTCAAGTGCATTGCGTGATGTTGGGGGTTGGGGCTGCATTTGATTTTATCAGCGGTCGCAAATCTCATGCGCCAAAGTGGCTGCAGTATCTCGGGTTGGAATGGATGTTTCGGCTGTGCTCAGAGCCTGGTAGGCTGTGGAAGCGTTATTTGATTCAGAATCCGCGTTTTATCTTTTTCTTTGTGAAACAGCTGTTATCGGGTGCAAAGTCATGATGGGGAGCCACCCATGAGTGCTTCGCGCTATCTCAAATCTATTGGTGGCAATGCGTCCGTTTCTGCTGCATCTCTGGCGAGCGCGGCTGCCGTGTTTTCTGTATATTCTGCGGCAGAGTTTGGTTTTTATTCGTTGGTGTTAATTTTTTCAACTTTAATGTATTCAGTCATAAATTCGCTGTTTGTAGCGTCTATGCAGGACTATGTCACAACTCGTGAATTGCCTGAAACAGATCTAGCGGCTTTTGTTGTTTCAAATTCTGCTGCAGTGTTGGTGTTAGCAATTGCATTTGGCTGTTTTACTCAACTAACGTACGACAGTCTTCAGCTTACTGCATCGGTGGTCGTTTTTCTTTTAGTCGCTGGCCTTCGTTGGTTAGTAAAGTCCTACCGGCAGATGCTGTCTGATGTAAACGGCTATGTGTTATCGGATGCAATTCTGGCAGCCGGCTTGTTTGTGTTAGCGGTGGCAGTTTTTTTGATGAATTTTAAACTCTTCGTGTTCTTTTGGTTGATGAGTCTGACTCAGTTGGCCAGCTTATGGCCATTGAATATCAAGTCGTTAACTGCGGTATTATCATCTTTTAGTTTCAGCTCCGTTTCAAAAATCAAAGATGGCTATCAACAACGGGGCCGTGATGCCTTGCTTGGAACATTTAATATCGAATTATCTCAGAACTCGCACAGCTACCTGATTTCAATTTTTGCAGGTCCGCATGCTTTTGCGCCAATTGCTTTGGCCAATCTGATGTTCCGGCCATTTGCGGTAGTCATGACTGGATTAGTGCAGGCGGAGAGACCGTTGATATCCAAAATGATGTTTGAAAAACAATACGTGCAAGCAAACGGGGTTTGTCAAAAACTAACCGCATTAGTATTAACCGCGTTAGCCGTGAACACTGTCGCCGTCATTGGGGTTGTCTATTTATTTGAAGATTATTTAATGGAAAAAATAGGTCATTTAGCTGACTTTGTGGTGGTGTTAATAATGATTTTGGCAGTTTGTATAGCCAGGGCCTTCCGATTCAGTTTTACCTTGTTTTTTCAAAGTGCGGGTCTTTTTGCTGTGTTAAAAGACTCATGTCTTTATGGTGGGTTGATGACTATAGTGATGGTTTCTGCTTTATTGAGTTTAGGATTTATACAAACATCAGTTTTTGGCGTCGTTTGTGGGGAAGTTCTGATGTTGGTTTATTTGAGTCAAAAACATACACCACACCGTCATTTCTCTTGAAATGCAATTGTAAAGTTTTGAAAGCTTGGAATGTATCTATGTATAAAGTTGCAGTGCTCTTAACATGCTTTAATCGAGTTGAAAAAACCCTTACTTGTTTAAGATCGTTGCAAAAACAGCAGCAATCAGAGTTAGACATCAGCGTCTTTCTGGTTGACGACGGCAGTACAGATGGAACGTCAGAACAGGTTGGTCGGCTTTTCCCGGCAGTACATTTAATCCGTGGTCATGGCAATCTATATTGGAATGGCGGAATGCGGTTGGCCTGGAAGCAAGCTATGCAGCAGCCTTTTGATTTTTATATTTGGTTAAATGACGATGTTGAATTGGTTGGCGATGCAATAGCGCGGATCATTCATTTTTACCACAATGCGGGTGATGCGAAGATTGGTGTTGTGACCGGGACTATGGTTTCCAAAAAGCAGCATAAAGTGACTTACGGCGGAAGATGCTCGCAATATTGGTGGCATCCAACCCGATTGGGATCGTTACTTCCACTTAGCGATGTCGGGCAACAATGTGATGTAGTCAACGGCAATTTCACTCTCATTCCAGCAAAAATTGTTGCCGTTGCTGGTAATTTGTCGGACAAGTTCACCCATTCTATCGGTGATTTTGACTATGCATTTAGAGTGCGTCATCTCGGCTTCGTTTGTTATGTTGCGCCTGGTTACTTCGGTTACTGTGAAAACAATCCAAAAACCGGAACGCCGAAAGATACCAGCTTAAGCTTAAAACAACGCGTTGAATTGCTAAACCGTCCGAATAAATTTCCACCTTACAAGGAATGGCAATTGTTCATACGCGAACATGGTGGTTTAGTGTGGCCAGTGTTGTGGTTAAAGACCTTAATCAGAGGGAAGTTCCCTTATTTATGGGTAGCTTTACGTAAATAAATACGAAGATGGAGATTGAGGAATTTAACATGAAACCAAAAGTCGCATTAATTACCGGCGTGACCGGGCAGGATGGCTCGTACCTGGCTGAGTTTTTGTTAGAAAAAGGGTATGTGGTACATGGTATTAAACGCCGCGCGTCTTCATTTAATACACAAAGGGTTGACCATATTTATCAGGACCCACAGACCGACAATAAAAACTTCATCCTGCATTATGGTGATTTGACCGATTCGTCCAATCTGACGCGTATTATGCAGCAAATTCAGCCCGACGAAGTGTATAACTTAGGCGCGCAGTCGCATGTGGCGGTGTCGTTTGAATCTCCGGAATATACTGCCGACGTTGATGCGATGGGTACTTTACGCTTGCTCGAAGCCATCCGGTTATTAGGGCTAGAAAAGAAAACCCGCTTTTATCAGGCGTCAACCTCTGAGCTTTATGGCTTGGTGCAGGAAACCCCACAAAAAGAAACTACACCGTTTTACCCACGTTCACCTTATGCGGTCGCGAAAATGTATGCGTACTGGATCACCGTGAACTACCGTGAATCCTATGGCATGTATGCCTGTAATGGCATTTTGTTTAACCATGAATCACCACGTCGCGGCGAAACCTTTGTCACCCGCAAAATTACCCGGGCGATTTCGAATATTGCTTATGGCTTAGAGCCTTGTTTGTACCTTGGTAATATGGATGCGCTGCGCGACTGGGGTCACGCTAAAGATTATGTGCGAATGCAGTGGATGATGTTGCAGCAAGACAGTCCGGAAGATTTTGTCATCGCTACCGGTAAACAAATTTCAGTGCGTGAATTTGTGCGGATGTCAGCCAAAGAGGCCGGTATTTCGCTGCAATTTTCCAGTGAAGGTGTCAATGAAACGGCTACCGTTACGGCTGTTGATACCACGCTGGCGCCGAAGGTAAAAGTAGGGGACGTGATTGTCAAAGTTGACCCACGTTATTTCCGTCCGGCCGAAGTGGAAACTTTACTTGGCGACCCTTCCAAAGCGAAAAGCAAACTCGGTTGGGTGCCGGAAATTACCGTTGAAGAGATGTGCGCCGAAATGGTCGCGCATGACCTTGGTAAGGCCAAACAACATGCATTGCTGCAGCAGCATGGTTTTGATGTCAGCGTGACGCTGGAATAACGGCGTCCGCCAGGAGTTATCACATGACCAAAACCAGAGTGTATGTAGCAGGCCATCGCGGCATGGTGGGTTCAGCTATTGTGCGGCACCTGCAACAAGATCAAAGCATTGAGTTGGTACTGCGTAGCCGCAGCGAGTTAGATTTAACCAATCAGGCCGCCGTGCAGCAGTTTTTTCAGCAAGAACATATCGACCAGGTGTATCTGGCTGCCGCGAAAGTTGGCGGTATTGTGGCAAACAATACGTATCCTGCTGATTTTATTTATGAAAACCTGATGATCCAGGCCAATATTATTCACAGTGCGCATCTGGCCAATGTGCAAAAACTGCTGTTTTTGGGCTCTAGCTGTATTTACCCAAAGCTCGCGATTCAGCCAATGACCGAACAGGCGTTGTTAACAGGTACTTTAGAGCCGACTAATGAGCCTTATGCAGTGGCGAAAATTGCCGGTATTAAACTTTGTGAAAGTTATAACCGCCAATATGGTCGTGATTATCGTTCAGTGATGCCAACCAATTTATATGGTGAAAACGACAACTTCCACCCGGAAAATAGTCATGTGATCCCGGCACTATTACGCCGTTTTCATGAAGCAAAATTAGCCGGTTTGCCTGAAGTGGTGGCCTGGGGCAGTGGAAAACCAAAGCGCGAGTTTTTGCATGTGGATGATATGGCGACAGCCAGTGTGTTTGTGATGCAGCTTGAGAACAGCATCTATCAGCAACACACTGACGTGATGTTGAGTCATATCAACGTCGGTACCGGCATCGATTGTACTATTCGTGAATTGGTGGAAACGGTAGCGCAAGTGGTTGGTTACAAAGGCACTATTGCGTTTGATGCCAGCAAGCCCGATGGTGCTCCACGTAAATTAATGGATGTGTCCAGGCTTAAGGCTTTAGGGTGGTCGGCGTCCATTGAATTGGCTGCCGGGCTTGCCAGTACTTACCAATGGTTTTTGGAACATCAGCATTCGTTTCGCAAGTAGCAAGTTAGATCAAGAGGAAGAACGGTGCCAAAGCAAACGGCGATCAAGTGGATAAATATCGGCCGCGCCGTCATGGACATCTGCGTTTGGTTCGCCTTGTTGTCGATGTTGTTTTTATGGTCTGCCAAATATCTGGTGGCGGGGGCGCCAACTTTATTGAAGTTTGAAGCCTGGGTTGGCGGTGATGTCCCCATGCACTTTGCGGTAGGATTATTTCTGCCTTTGTGTATTGGTTGGATTGGTCGTGTTTATCGAAAAGCAGCCAGTAAACAAGCGTTATTGTTTTTATTCATCGCTTTTTTATACGCGGGTGATGAGTTGTTGCAGCTACTTTTACCGTTTCGCAGTGCGACCTGGAGCGATTACTTCGTTTCGATGTCGGGATGGATACTCGCGATGTTGTGTTGGTTTTGCGGATGGCAGTTACTTCGTGGAAAACAGGCAATATGGTCGCAGTATGCAGACAAGCCATGGTAAGTCTGTACGTCTTTGTAGATATAAATATGGTGGGTTACAGGGATTACGCACTTTGTCTAACATTACCGGACGAACCCGGTTCAACGAACAGATAATGCGACAGAAAATACGGTGCTGGCTTTTTTTAAGATGAAAGGAATTGCCAAAACCACAGTTGACATGCTTTGGCCCCATGGTCAGACTAACAGCATAGAACTTATGCTGAAACAGGACTTTACTAATGTTCATGCCCGTAATTATGGCTGGTGGATCAGGGACTCGGTTGTGGCCGTTGTCGCGCGGCAATTATCCAAAACAATTTCTGGCGTTGACCGGCGCTCACACCATGTTGCAACAAACCTTGTTGCGCCTCAAAGGTATCGCGCATAGTGCGCCGTTACTGATTTGTAATGAAGATCATCGTTTTATTGCCGCTGAACAAGTACGGCAATTGAATATCGATTACGCAGCCATCCTGCTGGAACCGGTAGGACGTAATACGGCGCCGGCTATTGCGCTGGCTGCGTTAAAAGCCGTGCAACAGGGTGATGACCCGTTATTACTGGTGCTGGCGGCCGACCATGTGATTGCCGACACTGCAGCTTTTCAATCGGCGGTGTTACAGGCGCAAGTGTTCGCCAATAGCGGCAAGCTGGTGACTTTTGGCATCGTGCCAAGCCACGCTGAAACCGGTTATGGTTATATTCGCCGGGGGGCCGGTGCTGCAGATGCCTATTATGTACAGTCGTTTGTCGAAAAACCGAATGCGGCCACTGCTGAGCAATATCTGCAAAGCGGTGAGTATTACTGGAACAGCGGTATGTTTATGTTTAAAGCTTCCGCTTATTTGCAGCAACTGCAGGCGTTTCGGCCGGATATTTATCAGGCTTGTGTGGCGGCGCTGACCGAACAAACCCCAGATTTAGATTTTATCCGCATTAATAAAGCCGCTTTTATAGCCTGCCCGGACGATTCCATCGATTACGCCATTATGGAGCCGCTGACGGCAACAGGCGCAGATGCGGTGGTGGTCGTGCCGCTGGACGCTGGCTGGAATGATGTGGGTGGTTTTGCCGCTTTATGGCAAGTGGCTGAAAAAGATAGCAATGGTAATGTGTTGCAAGGTGATGTGCTGACTGAAAACAGCCATAACTGCTTTGTACGCTCAGAGCAGCAACTGATTACGACCGTTGGCGTGTCAGATTTGGTGGTGATCAGCACCAAAGATGCGGTGCTGGTGGCACATAAAGATCAGGCGCAACACGTCAAAGCGATTGTGAATCAACTAAAAGCTGCCGGCCGCCCGGAAGCCACTTTTCACCGCGAAGTGTATCGCCCTTGGGGCAAATACGATTCAGTGGATCACGGCGAGCGTTTTCAGGTGAAACGTATTACCGTTAAACCTGGCGCTAAATTATCGGTGCAAATGCACCATCACCGGGCTGAACACTGGATTGTGGTTTCAGGCACCGCGAAAGTCACCATTGATGGCGTGGATCAATATCTCACTGAAAACCAGTCGGTGTACATTCCGATCACTGCGGTGCATGCCCTTGAAAACCCGGGCAAAGTGCCGCTGGAACTGATTGAAGTGCAATCGGGTTCTTATCTGGGCGAAGACGATATTGTGCGGTTCGAAGACCGTTATGGCAGGGCTTAATTGATGGCAGATTTAATGTACCGCAAAATAAGCTGTGTTAAAGCCTACGATATTCGCGGCAAGTTGGGTGAACAGCTTGATAACGACGTTGCCTATCGCATTGGCCGGGCCTTTGGTGAATTTCTGCAGGCCAAAACGGTCGTGGTTGGCGGTGATGTCCGTGAAACCTCCGAAGCATTAAAACTGGCACTGGCCGATGGTCTGATGGATGCCGGAGTTGACGTGATTGACCTTGGCATGACCGGCACCGAAGAAGTGTACTTTGCTACTTTTCATTTAGATGTTTGTGGTGGTATTGAAGTCACTGCCAGCCATAATCCGTTAGATTACAATGGCATGAAACTGGTTCAGCAAGGCTCGCGCCCGATTAGCGGTGATACCGGTTTGTTTGATATCCAAAAACTAGCTGAAGATGGCAACTTTAAAGCTGTGGCGAAACGCGGCAGCTACCGGCAGCAGTCAATTTTGGCCGAGTTTACAAAACATTTAATGGGTTACATCAACCCTATAAATTTCAAACCGCTGAAAATAGTGGTGAACTCCGGCAATGGCGCTGCCGGCCATGTGGTGGATGCGATAGAGCAAGCTTTTGCCACGATGCAGCTACCGGTTGAATTTATCAAAGTGCATCATCAGCCAGATGCAACCTTTCCCAATGGTATCCCAAATCCGTTGTTGCCGGAAAACCGGGCTGACACAGCGGCGGCAGTACTTGCGCACCAGGCTGATTTTGGTGTGGCATGGGATGGTGATTTTGACCGCTGCTTCTTATTTGATGAGAAGGGTGGTTTTATCGAAGGTTATTATATCGTTGGTCTGCTGGCGGAAGCCTTTTTACAAAAAAATCCTGGTGCGCGGATTATTCACGACCCCAGGTTAACCTGGAATACTATCGACTTGGTGCAGCATGCGGGCGGCCAGGCGGTGCAATCGAAAACCGGTCATGCTTTTATCAAAGAGCGGATGCGTCTCGAAGATGCGGTCTATGGCGGCGAAATGAGTGCGCACCATTATTTCCGTGATTTCGCTTATTGCGACAGCGGCATGATCCCCTGGTTATTGGTGGCAGAGCTGATGTGTGTCAAAGCTTTGCCTTTGTCAGAGCTGGTACAACAACGGATTGCAGCTTTCCCATCGTCCGGTGAAATTAACTTCACTATTGCCGAACCTGCCGCAACTTTGGAAAAAGTGTTAGCCAACTATCAGCCGCAGGCGTTAGTTGTGGATCATACCGACGGGATCAGTGTTGAATTTTCGGATTGGCGTTTTAATTTACGCAGTTCGAATACTGAACCGCTGGTGCGGCTCAATGTAGAAAGCCGTGGTGATATTGCGTTGATGCAGCAAAAAACTGCCGAGCTGGCGGCTTTGTTGTCGGCGTAAATTTGGTTGACGTGCGAAGCCGATTGGTCGTTGTAATGGTCGATGGCGCTTTGCTTATCGACCCTACGGTTTTATTGCAACTCATCTTTTAAGATGAACGGTAGGTGCGAAAAGCGCAGCACCTTCGCACATGACGCAAATGCAGTTGCAGAATATTGTTTAACGCTATGATGTTATACCGAAAAAAAGCCGTCTTGCGACGGCTTTTTCAGTTGTAGCTTTTACACAACTTTAAGCGTTACGGCGACGCGCCAGCAAAGCCAGACCGGCTAAGCCAAAGAGTGCAAAAGTGCCTGGAGCCGACACCTGCACTAGACTTACCATGTCCAGTAAAGCACCTTTTCCATCACCACCACCAGTGGCGTTAGGGTAGGTACGCATCTTCTCACCAAAAGCACCGAAACCGATTAACATTTCCGTTGAGGTCGCAATGACTATTTGTTTGTAATGAACCCAATTTGCATGGTTGTTATCTGCCTGGTTGTAATCGTATTTGTAGTCGGCATTTGTTTTGTCAATGACCGAACCGTTTGCTTTCCAATATACGTTTAAACCATTTGTATCGCTGGTCATGTCACGTGAGCGATACCAAAAAGATAATTCATAAGTCTGGCCAATTTTTAGTCCATTGACAAGTTGGAACATGCCAGTGTTACTGTTGCCAGCAGAACCATAATTAAAATGAGTGTCCATTTCCAGGTAGTAATCGCCATCAGCAGCATCACTATCAAAAGCATTTAATTTGTTTGGAAGCGTGTCTTTATAATGCACTTCAACACCAGGGCCGTACCCTGTTACATGAGTCCAACCTGGTAAACCTGAGAATACTGCCCAACTTGCACCGACACCCATTCCGGCTAAATTATCGAATGCTAAGGATGGCTGGCCATCAATACCACCACCAAAAGTGAGTGAAGTACCAGCGGCAGCTTGCTCGAAGCTACCATTTTGGATGAAAGAAGCATTTGCGTGAACTGAAATTAAACCAGCTAGCAATACGACTGATTTTAAAAAGCTTTTATTCAACATCGACACTCCCATAGCATCTGAAACTGCATTAATAGTCTACAGGCAAAATTTGCGCCAATACGTTTAAGTGATTGATTTGTATGTGATGCTGCTTAGTGTTGCTTTTGGTGTGTAAACAAAGCTGACGAATATACCATCCAGTCAACTGATTACTTTTATGTTTACCTATATCAAAAGCTGATAGTAACCAGCCAAGGACAAAAAAGCATCAACTAAATTGTTAAGATTTAACGCTAATTGAGTGCAACAGCTGCTGCAGAGTGCCCCAGCGCCATAACAACGCCGGACGGCGTTTTGATTTTTCCTGGGTTAACCAAAGCTGTTGTTGTGCATCAATACAAATCGCCTCAATTTGACCGCCTTGAGCGATCGGTACGGTTTTTTGTAGCTTAAAGCGGGTATCCAACACTGCTAAAAACGGCCGGTAGTCGTCGTGCAGCGCCATATTTAAGACATTGTCCCGAAATCTGGCATAACCGGTCAGTACAAACACTTGGTGGGTGCTGCTAAAAGCGCCTCCGGTAATGACACCTGGTAATCCCTGTATCGTCGCAACCCGAGCTGCTGTGGTGCTGCCATTATTCATTGTTAATTGATAAACGCTACTGTGATCACTTTGCCAGGCTTTGTTAAACAGCCACAACTGCTGATTGGCACTGACAATAGCTTCGGCATCAAAATCATGTTGGTACACTTGCAGCGGAGGTCGCGGCATATCCGAATAGACAAAACTGGTTTTTTCGGCCGGGTTTTGCTGTTCACTGCGCAATTGCAGTGACGTCTGGTATAAATCGCCACCCGAGCGGGTGCCGCTATTATTGCCGATATCACCAATCCACAGTTGGTCTTGATGGATAGTCATGGCTTCCCAATCCCGGTTGGCGCCATCGATGGAAAATTGCTGCAGCACTTCACCGCGGGCATTTAATTGAAATACTGTAGCGGCATGGCCTGAATCGTTGATCGTCAAAAAGTGACCGTCTGCCAAACAGACTAATCCCGACGTTTCTTCAACGATTGCTGGCAGTGGCGCTTCGACCAATAAGGTAGCAGTTTTCACGAGCATGGAGTTCGTTGCTGACTGTGTGCTGCAGCCGACAAAGAAAACGGTTGCAACCAGCGATAGAATGATAGGGTTAAACTTTAAATTGCGAACACCGATCATAACAAGCAGAACTCCATGGTCATTATCCGCGGGCATTCGCTGCGCCTATCTGGATATCATTGGTACAGGGTTAAAGTATTGGTGTTATATTACAACAACGCTAGGAAATCTCGCTATCGGCCATGATTTATGTTGAGATAGACTCTGGTCACCCCAACGAACCGCAGGCAATATCGCGGAGTGACATTCAATCCAGTGTATGTAATTGTTTTTCATGGAAAAGATGACTATTGAAAACATCCAGCCCACTTGAAGTGGCCGGCAACGGTTTTGCTTTTTTACATCGCCTGCTCGACATCTGTATCCTGATCGTCGTGCTGATGGTCAGCAGTGAATTATACCGCCGCGATTTTGATCACAACGATCTGCTGTTATTGCTATCCCAAATTGTTGTGTTTTCCTACATCGCCGAAGCGCTGGATCTATACCGGTTTTGGCGGGTTGGCCGCTTTGGCAAAATGTTATGGCTGGTATTGATTATCCTTGGTGTTTCTTTTGCCATCATGCTGAGCTTGTTGTTTTTGTTTAAATCCGGAGCAAGCTATTCCAGGGTTGTCATTGGCTTATGGTTTGTCGGATCGGCATCGATGATGTTGGGCTGGCGTCTGATCTATCGAGCAATTCGTAAGGTCCAACTGGAACATGGTATCAACCTGCAACGGGTTGCCATCATCGGCTTGACACCTCGTGGTCTTGAGTTGTACCAGGAAATTAAAACTCAACCAGAGCTTGGCTTTGAATGTATTGGCTTTTTTGATGACCGGGAACCCGATCGTTTCCCGGAAGAATTCCGCAGTTTGTTACTGGGAACTGTGAACGATTCAGTGATGACCGCACAGTCCGGTATTATCAACCGCCTTTATATTTGTTTACCTTTGAGCGCCGACCGGCGCATTCAGCAAATAGTGCAACAACTGGGCGATACCACGTTAAATGTGTATCTGGTGCCTGAGTTACTCATTATTAATATGATGCATGGCCGCCTCAGTAATGTCGGTGATATCGACGCCATCAGTGTGTTTGAATCGCCACACTATGGTGTGCAAACTTACTTCAAACGTTCCTTTGATATTCTATTTAGTGCCAGTGCATTGTTAATACTGTCGCCACTGTTGCTGTTGATTACTTTGGCGGTCAGGCTGACATCAAAAGGTCCGGTCATTTTTAAACAAGATCGCTACGGATTAGATGGTAAACAAATTGGTGTATATAAGTTTCGAAGTATGAAAGTGCTTGAAAATTCTGATAAAGTGGTACAGGCCACCAAGGATGATCAAAGAGTTACCCCCTTAGGCGCGTTCTTACGCCGCACTTCATTAGATGAGTTGCCGCAATTCTTTAATGTGTTATGTGGGGAAATGTCAGTGGTTGGGCCAAGACCCCATGCCGTTGCTCACAATGAACATTACCGGAATCGGGTCGCGTTTTATATGCTACGGCATAAAGTCAAACCAGGCATTACTGGCTGGGCGCAAGTGAATGGCTGGCGGGGTGAAACCGATACCCTCGATAAAATGGAAAAACGGGTCGAGTTCGATTTACATTACATCCGCAATTGGTCGTTATGGTGGGACATTAAAATAATTTTTAAAACATTATTTAAAGGCTTTGGTGGGAAAAATGTGTACTGAATTTAAAGGGATCTCGATGAAAATTACCAAAGGCGTTTTTATCAGCACCGTATTACTCACTTATATCGGCCCGGTTGCGGCGCAAGCAACGGCACCGGATTCTGGTGTCATTAAAACTGACTCCGGCATCGATTTGATCCCAAGTTTGCAGGTCGGTTTAAAGCACGACGATAATGTCGTACGTGCCAGCAGCAATGAAATAAACAGTTGGGTCAATACCATAGCGCCGGCGTTAAAAGCCATGCTGGTTGACGGCGCCGATAATTACACTGTGACAGCTGCACTGAATAACGCCCGATATTTCAGCAGCCATCAAGATGATTTTACCGATGGCTATCTGGAAGCTGAAGCCAATATTTCACCGGCCAGTCAGCACAATTTTAAGTTCAAAGCCAATGGCAGCTGGTTACATGAAGACCGGGGAACCGGTGTATCGGAAGGCCGTGGTTTGATCCTGGATGAAGTGACAACTTTTAACAGCCAATTTCTTGATGGCGAGTATTTGTATGGCGCAGCAAGCTCTACCGGTAAAATCCGCATAAACTCACGTTATTTCAACAAAAAGTACGACAATTTCCGCGATGTAACGCAATATCGTGATTACGATTCGATGTTAGTCGGAAGCGCATTTATTTATCAGACTAACGGTGCTTTTCAACTGGTCGCCTCTGCCAGCACTGCTGAAATTGATTTTAAATTGCGTGATTTAACCGGTGATCGAAATAACACCGACAACAACTACCGGCTTGGGGTGGAGTGGGAATTTAGCAGTATTACTTCAGGTGAATTGAAATTAGGCTACCAGAACAAGAATTTTGATATCGCGCAGCGTGAAGATTTTGGCGGTTTTGCCTGGGAAGCGATTTTAGTGTGGAAACCGCTGACTTATTCAGGGTTTGATGTGGCGACCGGTCGCCGGGCCAAAGATGTTGATGCTGTGAATGTCTTAGGCGACTACATCATTGAGACAACTTATAGTCTGGGCTGGAATCACCAATGGAGTGAATCTTTTGACAGTAAAGTTGCGTATGAATATCAAACGAACGAATACAACTTATCAAACCGCACCGATACCGGCAAAGTCATTACGCTGGAGCTGAACAAACAATTGTTACGCTGGGTAAAAATTAAAGCTTTTGCCAATATTGAAGATCGGACTTCAACGCTGGGCGTGATCGAGTTCGACCGCACCGTGGTAGGTTTAAACGCTGAATTTACGCTCTGAGGATAATCCATGAAGTACCTGCTGACGATTTTGTTGTTTTGGTTCGCTTCGACCTGTGCGTTGGCGCAAGAAGACGAGAATTACACGCTGGGGCCGGGTGATGTCATTGTGATCCAGGTGTTTGGCGAAGATGAGCTGAAACTCGAAACCCAATTGACCGATAGTGGCACGGTGAACTACCCGTTTTTAGGCACTATTAAAGTCACCGGTATGTCGATCAAACAAGTCGAACAGCATGTATATCAAGGGCTAAAGGGCGATTATTTTGTCGAGCCCAATGTGTTTGTCGGGATTGTGCAATACCGGCCGTTCTACATTCATGGTGAAGTGAAAAAGCCCGGCGGATATCCATATCAGCCCGGCATGACCGTGAATCAGGCTATCGCGTTAGCTGGAGGTATGACGGAGCGGGCGTCACGCGATAAAATTTTTATTTCCCGTGAAGGTGATAAAAACAATACCCAGGCAGGCTCGTTGGCGAGTCGGATCCGGGCCGGTGACACCATTACCATTGAACAGAGATTTTTCTAATGTCTTTAGCTGTAGAACCTCAAGGCGTCGGTCAGGTAAATGAAGATGTCATTGATCTGAGAAAATATTTTTCAGTCATCAACAGAGCGAAATGGCGCATTTTGTTGTTGGCCATTTTGGTGTCCGCTTTAACCGTGTTTATTGTGCTGAACTTAAAACCGGTATTCAGTTCCCGTGCTACCTTGCTGATTGAAGCGCAGCAAGCCAAAGCAGTAAAAATTGAAGAAGTGTACGGCATGAATTCGGCGCAGCAGGAATATTACCTGACCCAGTTTGAAATTCTGAAATCACGCAGTATCGCTGAAACGGTGATTGACAGATTGCAACTGGGCAAGCACAGCGATTTTATTGCTGAAGCGTCCCTGATGAGTGAACTGAAAAAGCACTTGCCGTTTTTACCGGACGATGCGGTTGATAGTATGTCCGACGAAGACAAAGCGGCCCGGATTAAAGAAAAACTGGTCGAGAAGTTTGTCGAGAAGTTAAGCATCGACCCGGTCCGTAAAACCCAGCTAGTCAATATTACCTTTGAATCACATGATGCCAAGCTGGCCGCGGCGGTCGCGAACGCGGTTGGCGATGCTTATATTGAAAGTCAGCTTGAAGCAAAAATGGGCATTACTCAAAAAGCCAATGCCTGGCTCGGTGGTCGTTTAGGTGAGCTGCGGTTACGCCTCGATGAGTCAGAACTGGCATTACAGGATTTTCGCGTGCGCGAAGGTCTGATTGATGTCGCGGGTGTGCGGAGTCTGGGCAGTCAGGAACTGGAGCGGTTAGGGGTTGAAATTACCCAATCGCGCGCGAAAAAAGCGCAGGTCGACGGTTTTATCCGGGTGATCTCGCAATATGGCACCGATAAGATTGACCGGCTGGAATCGTTACCGGAAATCACTGCGCATCCTGGCGTGCAAAACGTCAAAAAAGAAGTGATTTCTGCCGAACGTAAAGTGTCTGAACTTAGCAAAATTTACGGTCCGAAACACCCTAAATTGCTGGCGGCAAAATCTGAACTGACCACAGTACAGGACAATTTACGTGATCAAATTCGCAAATTAATTTCCGGTATTGAAAATGAAGCACAAACCGCTTCACAAAACCTGCAATCGCTGGAAAGTGAAATGGCCCGCGCCAAGCTGCAGTATCAGGATTTGAGCGGTAAAGAAACTGAGTATCAGCGCCTGCAACGCGAAGTCGAAACCAACCGTCAGTTGTTTGATACCTTTATGGCTCGGCAAAAAGAAACCGAAGTCGCCGGTGATTTTAACTCAGCTATTGCCCGCTTTACTGACCGTGCTATGCCGGCCACTGAACCGCTGAAACCTAAACGCAAACTGATAGTGATCCTGGCTTTTATCGCAGCACTTGGTTTTGGCATCGTTGTGGCTTTTGTGATGGAATCGTTAAACGACACCATCAAAACCACCAATGATGTGGAGCAGCTGCTGCAACAACGCGCGCTTGGTGTGGTACCCAAAATACCGGGTAAACTGGCACTCAAAGAAATTAATACCATGTTTTTTAATGCCGGGCAGCGACAATTCAGCGAATCTATCCGCAGTATCCGCACCAGTATTTCGTTGCTGGCGCTGGATAAATCTTTGCAAATTATTGAAGTCACGTCATCTATTCCGGAAGAAGGCAAATCAACGGTATCGAGTAATATTGCGTTTGCTTTTGGCCAACTGGAAAAAGTGTTGTTAATTGACGCTGATATGCGAAAACCGACCATCGCAAAACGATTTGGTTTACCGGCTTTTCAACCGGGGTTGGCGAATTATTTGTCGGAAACCGAAAGTCTGGACGAATGTATTGTGCATGATGAGGCTACGGGCATAGATGTGTTGACAGCCGGCTCTATCCCGCTGAATCCGTTGGAGTTATTGTCTAATCCTCGTTTTGCTGCTTTGCTGGTTGAATTAAAACGCCGTTACCAGAAAATCATCATTGATACCGCGCCGGTGCATGCGGTGAGTGATGCTTTAGTGATTTCACGTTTTGCGGACGCAGTACTGATGGTGGTAAAAGCTGATCAGACCCGATCCGGTTTAATTCAGCATTCGTTGTCGAAGCTCATCCATGCACATGCCAAGGTATTTGGGGTGGTGCTGAACGATTTAGACCTGAAGAAAGCCGAAAAATACTACGGTTCATACGGGTATTATCAATATTATGCCGAAAAATCTGAACCATCATGATTGATCTGCATTGCCATATTCTGCCCGGCATTGACGATGGCGCCAGTGATTTAACCGAATCACTGGCGTTGTTGCAGCTGGCAGTCGCCGATGGCATCACGCAGATGGTGGCAACGCCGCATATTAACCCCGGTTATTTTGATAACACCAAAACGACTATCGCGCAGTCGTTAACGCGGTTGCGCCAGGCACTGACGCAGCAGCATATCGCCATTCAAATTGCGGCAGCGGCCGAAATACGGGTCACTGCTGATTTGATGCCGGCCTATGAACAAGGTCAGTTGCCGATTTTGGGGCATTGGCAGGGACAACAAGTGTTGTTGTTGGAGTTTCCACACAGCCATATCCCGGCCGGTAGCGATAAATTACTCAAATGGCTGCAGCAAAGAGGGGTCATTGCAATGATTGCGCATCCGGAGCGCAATCGTGATGTGCAAAACGACCCGAAAATTCTGGCGCCGTTAATTCGCGCTGGTTGTTTATTTCAGCTAACCGCATCGTCATTGCTTGGCGATTTGGGTGAGCGTCATCAGCAATGCGCACAATTGTTGTTACAACAAAAGCTGTTTACAGTGATGGCGACCGACAGCCATAACCTGTTGCGCCGGCCACCGAAATTGCAGGCAGCGCGTGCCGAGGTCCGTGCTCAGACCGATGAATCGTATGCTGAGGCGTTGGTTCAAACCAATCCACAGCTGATTAGCGCGGCGCTCGATTTTGCCGCTGGCACAGTTTAGGAAACACCCGCATGGATCACGTCGCTTCACCAACTGGAACTACCCAGCCAATGTCGCTGTTATGGCGCCGTCGGATGATTGCGTTGTTATTATTCGTCGGGACCTTGTTGTTGTTGGTACCGGTGTGGCATGCAGGCATGGCCAGTGCTAATTATTTCCGGGTGCAGTTTTTGCTGAATGAATGGACAAAAAACGGCGACAAACTGACGCCAGAGCGTTATCAACAAGCACAGCATCTGATGGCAGCAGCACTCGCAAACGAACCCGACCATCCACATTATTTATTAAGTATGGCTAAAGTACTGGAGTGGGGTTGGTATAAAGGTTTACGTCCGGCCTCGGACATGGCAGTGGTGGAAAGTTATTATCAACAAGCTATTCAACTGCGGCCACAATGGCCCAATGCTTATGCCGACTACGCCTGGTACTTAAGCACGGTGCAGTTTCGGTTGACCGATGCCTTTACCCAACTGGCGTTGGCTGAACAATACGGCCCTTACATGCCAGAAGTGTTGGAACGAACTATAGCCGTGGTGTATTCGCAGTGGCCACATTTAAATGCCGCGCAAAAAGCGTTGGCTTACCGGGTGTTGGCGCACAGTATAGAAGCAAAACCGCCGCTCTATAACCAGGTGTTGCAACGGGTGAAACAATACCGGATGCAGCGTCTTGGTTGCATTTTTCTACAAGCGAGGCCAGCGAAATATTCCGCTTTGGCGCAGCAACGGCTGCAACGTGATTTTTGTCAAAACCGGTAACCTGCGATGACTGAGCAGCACAGTAACAAGATAGCGCCAGAAACGTCCGATATCCGCCGTGATCCGGGTTTACAGAAACTACTGAGCCGGATGCCCGCGGACGTAGGCGAAAGCTTCACCGAGCAGCAACTGGCACATTTACGAGTGGCGCTAGGGGCGCGGCAATGGGGCAAGCATCAGCTGGATTTTCGCGGCACGCTGAGAATTTTCCATTGGCGTTATTATTATGTGCTGGTGGCCGGACGTAACTTGCGCGATGGTCAGCGTTCACACCAGCAATTATCACGTTTGATGCTATCGGTGATTATTTCAATCTTATTGATCTGCTCTGCTGCCCTGGGCTTACTGCTGCTGTATCTGGTGAAATCGGCGCTGGGCATCAATTTATTCGACGGTTTTTCGTTGGGGATCTGGAGTTGGTTTAAGGCGTTGTTTGCTTAGGTTGACCTGACGTTAGTTCGGCGTACTGCCGCTGTCGCGGCGAGTAGCGCCCTACGCTAATCATTGCTTTTATGTGTAAATTGTAGGGCGACACTCACCGCGACAGCGGTAGTGCGCCACGAATCAAACCAACTCTAACGTCTGTATATGTGCTTGCTGCGTTGTTGTGGTAATCAGCTCGGCATGCTCATCATCTTCGGCGATATAACCCACCGGCACCTTTGGCACGGCCACTTTATCAAATGCGGTATCGCCTTCAGCAACAGGTGTGTGGTGGCTGACTGCCGCAAAATCAAACAGGTTTTTATCAATCATGTGCGAAGGTACAATGTTCTGCATCGCCTGAAACATCGTTTCGATGCGGCCCGGGAAACGTTTATCCCAATCCTGTAGCATTTCTTTGACTACCTGACGTTGTAAACCGTCTTGTGAGCCACAGAGGTTGCAAGGAATGATCGGGAAACCTTTGGCGGTCGAGTATTTTTCGATATCTTTTTCGCGGCAATAAGCCAAAGGCCGGATCACGATGTGTTCGCCATTGTCACTTTGCAGTTTGGGCGGCATTGATTTCATTTTGCCACCGTAAAACATATTCAGAAACATCGTTTCAATCATGTCGTCGCGATGGTGACCCAGTGCAATTTTAGTAGCTCCAAGTTCTTTGGCGGTACGGTATAAAATGCCGCGGCGTAATCTTGAACATAATGAACAAGTGGTTTTGCCTTCCGGAATTTTATCTTTAACGATGGAGTAGGTGTCTTCGGTGACGATCAGATACTCAACGCCAAGCCCGGTCAGATAACGTGGTAACACATCGGCTGGAAAACCCGGTTGTTTCTGATCCAGATTAACCGCGATGATCGAAAAATCAATCGGCGCGGATTGTTGCAGGTTGAGGAGAATGTCGAGCATGGTGTAGCTGTCTTTACCACCTGACAAACAGACCATGATCTTATCGCCTTGTTCGATCATCGCAAAATCAGCGATTGCCTGTCCCACGCCACGCCGTAGGCGTTTGTGCAGTTTGTTCAGATTATATTGAGCTTTTGCTTGCAGAGCATGAGACATAACGACAACACCAGATTACCTAAAAAATGGCGCACATTATAGCTGATTGGCCAGCTTTGCCAATCAGCTTCACCAACCAGCCGCGCGGGAAAACCGGATATGCTAGTTATGGGATTGAAATATTGCTGTCGGGTTTCAGCGCCAGCACATCACAATCCAGCCGGTCTATCACGTGCTCGGCGGTATTGCCGATGATTGCTGCGGATAATCCGGTACGGCCAATAGTGCCTATCACCACCATTTCAGCGTCAATTTGCGCGGCAACACGTGGGATCACATCCTCAGGCATACCTTCAATCACATGAACACAAGTACTGTTGATGCCGAATTCGGTGGCCAAAACCATGGCTGCGTCTTCGTGGTGGCTTTTCATACTGTCATTGTATTCCGCCGGATTAAATTCAGGAATTTCAATGGCAACGTGAATGGGCGTGCCGGGGTAGGCGTTGACCAGATGCACGTCTGCCTGCAGCATCGTTGCCAGAGCTTTGGCCTGGCGAATAATCCGGTTATTGAGCGCCAGATGATGTGGCTGGCTGCTGCCGGCATTGACTGCCGCAAGAATATTGCCTTTTGACGGCCAGGCATGTTCTTTCACCAGCAACACCTGACAAGGGCATTTACGCAGAATATGCCAGTCGGTTGGGGTAAAGATCATTGATTTGAGCACATCGTGATTATGGGTGCCTTTAATGACCAAATCATAACCATCATCGATAACGGCTTTGACCACGGCCTCAAACGGACGATTGTGCCAGACCACCTTCACATTGACGTTCACGCCTTTAGCGCGCGCCGGTTCGACTAATTCGTTGATCCAGATTTCACGGTCGGTGATCACGGCTTGACGCATCGATTCGCGCTCTTCGCCGGATAACATGGTGGTCATTTCGTAGGAAAAATCATAAATCGATAAAAAGGCGGTAAGGCGACAAGCAGTATGTTCGGCCAATTCAAAAGCGCGGTCCAAGGCTTTTTGGGTCGGTTGGCTGGGGTCGAGCACCACCAGTACGTCCTGATAAGTTGCCATGATTGTCTCCTTGAAAGGGCATGGGTGTGCCTTAAGTGTAGACAACTCTAAACTATCTGCTTCTGCAAACCTTATTTTGGATCAAACCCTGGGTAAACAGCGATGCGAAACACCGTGCAGCTAAGTTGCCGACAATGTATTGATACACTGTCGGGCTGGTATCACAGCAAAAAAAACGCAGGATAAATAGTCGGTTTTAGGTGGTGGATGATGCTGCAACATTGGCCATGCCAGCGATACGGCTCAATCCGGCGAAGTCGCTGATCACAATCAATTTACCATCGACATGGATCAGTTCATCCTTATGAAACCGCCCTAGCAACCGGCTGATGGTTTCGACGGTTAATCCTAAATAGTTACCAATTTCACCGCGGGTCATGGTCAGGCGGAATTCTTTTTTCGAAAAACCACGGTTGCCAAAACGCTGCGCCAGATTGGTTAAAAAGGCCGCCAGCTTTTCTTCAGCGGTTTTGCGGTTGAGCCATAACATCATCTGCTGATCGCCGGAAATATCCTGACTCATCAGCCGCATTAGTTGCTGGCGCAGTTTCGGCAGTTGGTCAAGCAACTGCTCCAACGTCTGATATGGAATTTCACAGACCATCGCAGTTTCCAGTGCCTGAGCGTAGCTAGGGTGTTGTTGGTTACCGATGGCGTCAAACCCAATCACATCACCCGGCAGATGGAAACCGGTGATCTGCTCTTCACCTTGTTCGGTCAGGGTATAGGTTTTGAAAGAACCGGTACGTACCGCATACAATGCTTGTAAGGGTTTACCGGCTTCAAACAGATGATCACCTTTATGCGATGGGCGTTTACGCTGAATAATATCGTCCAGTTGATCAAGTTCAGCCGAGTTCAACGAGAACGGCAGGCACAATTGACTGAAGCCACAGTCCTGACAATTGATAGCAGAAGCACTCATAAGAACAGTTTCCAATTTATAGCCAAAATGCAGGCCATCAGCTTAAGAAAATAACCGTATTACTGCAAGGGATATTGTATGGCAGCCGTAAGCCGCCAGCAGCAATGCCGTGCTGTAGCGTACCCATGGCTGATTTTTCCAACGATTTAAGGTTGCCGCTGCCTGACCGGCCACCAGCAACGCCGGTAAGGTGCCGACACCAAAACATAACATCCAAAGCGCGCCATCGACAAAGGCGCCGCTGGCCAGACTCCAGCTCAGGCTGGAATAGACTAAACCACAAGGCAAATAACCCCAGCACCAACCGTAGGCAAAGGCTTTTGGCAGTGTATTCAGGGGTAACAGGTTTTTACTGAGCGGCTGAATAAACCGCCATAAGCGTGAACCGAGCCGTTCGAGACCGGTTAATACACTGGAAATTTTAGCGATATACAGCGCCATCAGCACCAGCATCACACCGGCCAGCAGCTGCAACAATTGCCTGGCGCTGCCACCAAATCCCATCGCCTGATACCCCAGCCAGCCGACCAAGCCACCAAGCAGCGCGTAGCTGCAGATCCGACCGGCGCTCAGCGCCAGTTGTAAGCGCAGACGTTGCCCGCGGCTTTGCTCGGGCATCATCATTTGCAAGGCACTGGCAATACCGCCGCACATCACCAGGCAATGACCGCTGCCGAATAAACCGATGAGTACTGCAGCCAGCATGTCCATTAATGGCTACCGTTGGTGGTCATTGTTGTTGGGTGCATCAATATCAGCATTTTTTACGGACGGGGCGCTCGTCGGATCAGCATTATTTGCGTCAGCGGTCTGGTGTGGCGGGGGCGTTGTTTTGGTTTGGTTATCAAATAAAATGCTATACGCTTCTTTGTCCAGATCATCAAACTGGCGGGAACGTACCGCCCAGAAAAATACCCCTAGGCCAATCAGCACAAACAATACTGCAATCGGGATCAATACAAAAATAATGCTCATGCTTTTAACAACCTAAGAGAATTGGATACCACCAATAGCGAACTGAAAGACATGCCAATCACCGCAACGTACGGTGAAACAAATCCACAAACCGCCAGCGGAATAATCACCAGATTATAACCAACGGCCCACAGCAAATTCTGCCGTACTACTTTTTTCGCCAATTTCGCGCCGGCGATAAGTTCGGCCAGCATCGACAAATCGTTGTGTAACAGCACGACATCCGCCTGGTTTTTCGATAAGTCGGTGCCACTATCCAGCGCCACCGACACATGAGCGGCATGAAAACTGGGGCTGTCGTTAATGCCGTCACCAACCATCAGTACAATATCACCGGCCTCGACCGCTTGTTGGATATACCGCACTTTATCTTCCGGGGTACAGGATTTATGCAAGGTTTCGATGCCAAACTGATTGGCAATGTCATTGGCCTGATTGGAACTGTCGCCAGTCAAAATGCCAAAGCTTATACCGAGTGTCTTAAGCTGCACTAGCAAGCTGGACAGTTGGGGGCGCACTTCGTCGGCCAGCGCAATGCTCGCGACATGCTGCCCTTCGATGGTACAAAATACCTGCCAGTTGCTATCTGCCGGTAGCTGGCAAAACGCGGCGTTGCCAACACGCACTAACAGCGATTGTTGTTGATCATGCCAAATGGCACTGATACCAGCGCCGACTTGCAATGTTACTTCAGACAACGACTGTTGGCTGCGGCGATACGGGGTAAATGCCTTGGCGATCGGATGTTCGGAATAAGCTTCAATATTGGCGATTAGATTAAGCAATTGGCTTTCGTTAAAGTGATTTTTGCTAAAGAGCGACGCTGGTAACTCGAGCTGGCGGACACTAAATTTGCCATGCGTCAGGGTGCCGGTTTTATCAAAAAATACTTTGGTTAAATTCGGTAAAAATTCCAGCACCTGCTGGTTTTTAATCAGAATGCCTTTGCGATTGAGCCGCGCCAGCGCGCAGGTGATGGCGGTCGGGGTGGCCAGGCTGAGCGCGCAAGGGCAGGTGGCGACCAGTACCGACAACGTCACCCAAAAGGCGCGATCGGCATCAATATAAAAATACCAAACCGCGAATGTCAGCGTTGCTACCACCAGTAAACGCTGCACAAAAAAGCGGGCGATTTTGTCGGTTTTTTCCAGCAACTGCGGTTTTTGATGCAAGGTTTGTTGCTGCAGACTGATAATTTGACCGAGTCTGGATTGGGTGAGCCCTTTGTGCACCGCAACAATCAGTACACCGTCATGATTGACGGAACCGGCCAGCACCGTATCTCCGGTTTGTCTGGCAACAGCGCGGTATTCACCGGTTAGCATCGACTCATCGACACTACTGCAGCCACTTTGCACCATACCATCGGCGGGCATGGTTTCGCCGGCTTTAACCAGAATTAAATCTCCGGCCTGTAATCTGCGCGCGGAAGTGGCGGTTGCTTGTTCGCCATCCCACAGCCAGGCGGTGACTGGCATAATTTTTAATAAGTTACTGGTGGCGTCGCGCGCTTGTTTACGGGCGCGAAATTCAAAAAACTTGCCCAATTGCAGTAAAAATACAAACATGCACACCGATTCAAAATACACTTCGCCGCTGTGGCTGATGGTGGCATATAAGGAGGCAAAAAAGGTGTAATACAGTGCCAATACAATGGGCACATCCATATTCAGCTGCCGGCTTTGCAGTGCACGCCAGGCACTTTTGGAAAAAGGGGCTGCGGCGTAAATCATCACTGGCAGGGTGAGCAATAAACTAACCCAACGCAGATAACCTTCATAGTGTTGTTCGATACCGGTGTAGTCGCCAAAATACAGCCCAAACGCCAGCATCATCACTTGCATACTCATAATGCCGGACACCGCAAGACGCCGTAAATAGGCGCGCATTTCGCTTTGGTAGCTTTGCTCTTCACTGTCAGTAATAAAGGGGCTGGCCTGATAACCCAGTTTGCTGATTTTTCGCAATAAATCGCTGAGTTTGGCCTGCGCCGGATCCCAGCTCATCACGCAACGCGAGGTGCCGGAATTCACCGAAACACCGCCAACGGCAGGAAGCTGACGCAGTTGCTTTTCAATCAGCCAGGCGCAGGCGGCGCAGCTCATGCCGGTGATGGATAATTCGATTTGTTGTAAGCCATCAACTTTGGCGGATAAGTCAGATAGTACTTCTTCATTGTCATAGCTGGTCTGGCTTTGCAGTTGTTCCGGCACCAGGGATGCTTTAGCGGCAGGGGCGGTGCGAAATCGATAATAATCGCCTAAGCCCTGACTGATGATGGTGTCGGCGACGGCTACACAGCCCGGGCAGCAAAAATTACGGGCGCTACCGTCAAACGACAGCACAAAGTGACTGCCATCCGGCACCTGTTCAGCACAATGAAAACAACGGTTTAACATGCTGACCTATCAGTAGGTGAGTTTAATGGCTGCTGCCTGCGGCAGAATAAAAGTGGCGCGCAATTTCCATTGCTCGGTGGGGTCGTCGACTAACAAATTCCATTTGCCAGTCGGGGTTAACGGTAGTTCTGCAATATATAAATTTTCACCACTACGCTCGGCCATGACTTCAAAATCCTGGGCCGCGACGGTGTTATGCACAAAACGCAGTTTCAGTTTGGCATCAAGAATGGGGTTGGACTCAAATTTGACGATGGCTTTGTTCGCGGCAATCAGAATGCTGGCTTGTAAGTTGCGGCTGGCGGCTTCACGGTATTTCGCCAGATTCATATTAATGGCTTTACCTTCGGCATAATAATCGTCGATCACCAGATCCGGACTTTGCTGGTTCATCAGATAAATCGAGTGCACCGCTTTTAGCATCGTTGCCACCGGAATGGCGATCAGGATCCAGGGCCAGACTTGTTTATACCAGGGTTTGACTAACATGGAGTTCCTCTTTCTAACCTGTCTCTGATAACAATAAGCCCCGCTGGCGGGGCTTATTACAGCGAATGACACCGGTACAGTTCAGCTGAACTAGACCGGTTCGTTCAGACGATTATTTAGTATCGTCCGGACGTGACAACCGGTAAACGTATGCGGTAATCACGTGGATTTTATCTTCACCCAAAGTTTCTTTAAAAGCAGGCATCACGCCGTTACGGCCCGCTAATAAAGATTGTTCGATAGTGCCGGCTGAGCCGCCATACAACCAGGTGTTGTCAGTCAGGTTTGGCGCGCCAAATGGCAGGTTGTGTGCCAGGCTGCCTTTACCGTCGGCACCGTGACAAGCGGCACACATGCCAAACTTGGCTTTACCAGCGGCTGCGTCATTGTCGTTGACTTTACGGCCAGACAGACCCAACACATAAGCGGTCATTTCTTTCACGCCTTGCTCACCTAAAGCTTCACCCCAGGCTGGCATCGCTGCTTTACGTCCGAACAACAGCGTTTCTTTAATCTTGTCGACAGTACCGCCATACAGCCAGTCGTTGTCTGTCAGATTTGGGAAACCACGTTGACCACGAGCATCAGATCCGTGGCACTGTGCACAGTTTTGCAGGAATAAACGCTGGCCCACTTTCAGAGCTTGCGTGTCATACGCCAGCTCTTCGATTGGGCGGCTGGTGTATTTGGCAAACTCTTTACCAAAAGTTTCATTGGCGTGCATATATTCGCGGTCCAGCTGCGACGGCGTACCGGCAGCTTTTTGCGCTTCAATCGCCGCTTTGGATTCCGCCAAAGAAGTGATGCCCTGATTAGAACTGGTCCAGCCTAACAGGCCTTTCCAGTTACCGAGGCCAGGGTAAGCGGCAAAGTAAAATACCGACCAGACGATGGTGGCGTAGAACATGATGGTCCACCACTTCGGCAGTGGGTTATTCATTTCTTCAATGCCATCAAATTCATGACCCGTTGGCTCGCCTTCCGGCACGCCGACATGGTTTTTCAGGTTCCAGGTTAATAACACCGTACACAGTACAATACATGCGATGGTTAAAATAATGATCCAAGCACTCCAAAAGCTACTCATGATCCGACTCCTGTTGTTGTTTTTGTTTGGGCTTTTGTTCATCCGCGAAAATCGCGTTGGCGGCCTGATCAAAATCTGGTTTGCGCTTAATCACAAATAACCAGATCACCAGGCCGATAAAAGCCGCAAAAATAATCACGGTGTAAAAGCTATGAATGGTTGCAAAGTCCATAAGGCTTACTTCAACGCTGTGCCGAGTGATTGCAGGTACGCAATCAGGGCTTCCATTTCTTTTTTCCCTTTGACCGCAGCTTCAGCACCGGCGATATCTTCGTCAGTGTAAGGCACGCCAAAAGACCGGAAAATTTCGAGCTTCTTCGCCGTTAACTTGCCATCTAATACGTTTTCTTCGAGCCATGGATAACCTGGCATATTAGATTGCGGTACAACAGAACGTGGGTCCATTAAGTGCGCAAAATGCCACTCATCACTGTAACGACCGCCAACCCGGGCTAAATCCGGACCAGTTCGCTTCGAACCCCATAAAAATGGGTGTTCCCAGATACTTTCACCGGCAACCGAGTAGTGACCATAACGCTCAACTTCATGGCGGAATGGACGGATCATCTGGCTGTGGCAGTTGGTACAACCTTCACGGATGAAAATATCACGGCCTTCCATCTGCAGTGCAGTGTAAGGTTTCAGACCATCCACCGGTGTGGTGGTGTCTTTGATAAACATCAGCGGCGTGATTTCTACCAGGGTACCGAAGCTGATGGCGACAACCGTCAGGATGGCCAACCAGCCAGCGCTTTTTTCAATTTTTTCATGGTAATTCTTAGACACGATAAGCTCCTTATGCCGCTTCTGGTACCGGCTCTAACACGCCTTCTTTCGCCCGGACAGTTTTGATCACGTTGTATGCCATCACCAGCATACCGGTCACCACAAAACAGCCACCAATAAAGCGCATTAAGTAAAACGGATAAGAGGCTTCCAGCGATTGCACAAAGCTGTAAGTCAGGGTGCCGTCAGTGTTGACTGCACGCCACATCATGCCCTGCATAATGCCGCTGATCCACATCGCCACGATATACAGTACAACACCGGTCGTGTGTAACCAGAAGTGGGTGTTGACCAGTTGCAGGCTATACATGCGGCCTTGACCAAACAGAATTGGGATCATGTGGTACAGAGCACCAATTGACACCATCGCCACCCAACCTAAAGCACCAGAGTGCACGTGACCAACTGTCCAGTCGGTGTAATGCGACAGCGCGTTAACTGACTTGATTGCCATCATCGGGCCTTCGAAGGTCGACATACCGTAGAAAGACAAAGAAACAATCAGGAAACGTAAAATCGGGTCGGTTTTCAGTTTATGCCAGGCACCTGATAACGTCATGATACCGTTGATCATACCGCCCCAGCTTGGGACGAATAGGATCACCGACATCACCATACCAACAGACTGAGTCCAATCTGGCAGGGCAGTGTAGTGTAAGTGGTGCGAACCGGCCCAAATGTATAAAGCGATAAGCGCCCAGAAGTGGACAACTGATAAACGGTACGAGTACACCGGACGACCGGCTTGTTTTGGTACGAAGTAGTACATCATCCCCAGGAAACCAGCGGTTAGCAGGAAACCAACGGCATTGTGGCCATACCACCACTGCACCATCGCATCCACAGCACCGCCGTAGATAGAATAAGATTTGGTTAAGGATACCGGGATCACCATGCTGTTGACGATGTGCAGCGCAGCAACAGTGATAATAAAACCGCCGTAGAACCAGTTGGCGACATAAATGTGGCTGGTGGTACGCTTAATCATGGTACCGAAGAACACCACAGCGTAGCTGATCCAAACGATGGCAATCAGCACGTCGATTGGCCATTCCAGTTCAGCGTATTCTTTACTCTGGCTGATCCCCTGTGGCAGGGTAATCGCAGCAGCGATAATTACTACTTGCCAGCCAATAAAGGTAAACATCGCCAGTTTTTCAGCGTAGAGCCGGACCTGACAGGTACGCTGAACTACGTAATAAGAAGTTGCGAATAACGCACTGGTACCAAAAGCGAAAATAACCGCATTGGTATGAAGAGGACGAAGACGGCTATAAGTCAGCCAGGCAGTATCAAAGTTCAGTGCGGGCCAATATAATTGCGCCGCTAGTAAAACACCCACGCTCATGCCGACAATACCCCACAACACTGTTGTGAGAGCAAAGAGGCGGACAACCGTGTAGTTGTAGTCAACATTTAACGATTTGGTCTGGCTCATGTTGAGTTCCGCTGCAGTTTTTTGCAAGTTAGTAAAAATTACACCCTAGAGCACCATGCAGTTTAAAAAACGGACAGCAGAGCTGACTGAAAAGCACGCAGGCAAGGCGGGCAAATTGAGCAATAGTTGTTCTATTGCTCATTTTGCCCAACGCCGAATGCGTGCTATTCAGGCGCTCCCGGAGGGCCTTGGCAAAATACCCTCATCCGTCGTTAAATTCCTTCGGTTTAGTTCACTAAACCTTTAGAAATTTGCCTCGGCTGCGTGTTATTTTGCCAAAGGCTGCTGCCGCTTTTTTTAAACTGTATGGTGCTCTGAGGGGTGACCCTTCTTATAATAGACCGATAGTTTAGCAAGGTTTTTCTGATATGGCCTTGTCTTGCCTACCAATCTTTGGGCGCGATAATACGAGTTTTGCCCCCGAAAAGATAGGCAGACTCGCCGGTTTTATGATGTAGAACAAGGTTGCTGCGCAGTTTTTAACCGGTCCGGGCTATTTTGCGCACAAAGGTACCGCAGGGTGTACAAAATGAAGGAAAGTGGTTTGTTAAAAAGATGTTTTTCGATTGTCGCCATGCTGCTGTTTGTTGTGGTTATCGGCGGCTGTGAAGGCAAAAAAGAACCTGCTGTAGCGGTTGCTGATCGGCAGATTGTGTTTGGTGATATTCAGCTCACGATTAGCCCAGGTCAAATACCGGTTGAGACACTATTAACATTGCAATTACGCAGTGAGCAGTCATTACAGAACGTGTCGGCAGAAATCACCGGCGTCAGTATGTATATGGGGAAAATTCCACTGCGTTTTACATTCGATGCCGCGACTGGACTTTGGAGCAGCGACTTTATGTTGGGCGCTTGTTCGGATCCAAAGATGAATTGGCAGTTGCAGCTGCAATTAACCGATAGCAGTGGCAAAGTCCGCCAGCTGTCGACACAATTGCAATCGAGCTGGCGCTGAGCACGCAAACACCAAGGCTAGATTTGCGGTTGGATGATTTGCACTAAAGCTAACGGTGCTGCTGCGACAGACAACTTCGCCGATTCCACGCAAACAAAATCAGACCATTGATCGGCTGGAATGTCAGCGGAAGTCGCGGCTTTAGCGGCTGCCGGGTTCCACAATACTGAAGCATCATGGCCTTGTTGGGAAATTCGGACTGTTGTCTTGGTTTCGCCCATTTTGGTTTCGCCCATTTTGGTTTCACAAAGAGACAACGTTGTTGCAGTTTTAGGATAGACCCGGTCGATTTCGCCCTTAAATTGCAATACATCGCTGCTGCTCTGCAGTTGGCTGTCGCTGACTTTGTCGTAAAACTGCTGTGGCAATGGCTGCACCTGTGTTTGCCTGCAATCGGCAACGGTAAAATAACTATGCAGTGCGGCTTGCTGGGCAATAGCGGCATCGCAACTTAAGGTTAGTGTTAATTGCTGATCAAGCCTTATCTGATAACGCAAAAGCACGGTTTCGCTGGTCCAGGGAATATCACTAACACTGATACTCAATTCAATCATCACCGCATCTGCAGTGATCTGCTGCTCGGTTATTTGCCAAAATCGGGTGCGCACTAAACCGTGATTCGGCAGTTTTAACGTCGCTAAAGTGGCAGGATCGATAGCAGCGACTAAACGCGCATCCACTTTACCAAACCATGGCCAGCAAATCGGTACGCCGCCACGAATTGGTTGTTGATTGTGCCAGACCGCTTTGGGCGATAGCCACAACACCGCAGGTTGTTGCTCAGCAGCTGCATAGTGCAACACATGCGCGCCATAACTGCTCACCACCACAGTGGCGCCAGCATGGCAAAGTTGCCAGCAGGGTAAATCGGTTAAATGGCCAAAGCCGGTGATTTCGGTGATTGAGGAGGTCATAGGATTTTGCTCAGCGAAAAAATCATGTCAAAGAGCACAAGCTTATCATTAGCTGTGGATTTAAAGATCTACAAAGGCGACCGAAGTCGCCTTTGTTGTTTAGTGTTCAATAGTGAAAACCAGCAATCAGCAGTTTTTCATCATTTGCACTGTGTTATCCAGCATTCGGTTACTGAAACCCCATTCGTTGTCGTACCAAGCCAGTACTTTGACTAATCGACCGTTGACGCGGGTTTCGGTGGCATCAAAAATTGATGACATCGGGTTGTGGTTAAAATCAACAGAGACCAATGGTAAATCGTTGACCGCAAGGACCTGATTCATTGGGAATTCTGCAGCAGCTTTACGAATGATACTATTTACTTCTTCCACCGTGGTGTGACGACCCGCGATAAAGGTTAAATCAACCAATGACACGTTCAGTACCGGAACCCGCACCGCTAAACCATCAAATTTACCTTTAAGTTCAGGTACTACTAAACCTACCGCAGCTGCTGCGCCGGTTTTGGTTGGGATCATCGACATTGCGGCCGCACGGGCACGACGTACATCAGTGTGGTACACATCGCTTAAGCGTTGATCGTTGGTGTACGCATGAATAGTGGTCATCAGACCTGACTCTATGCCCAGCACGTCATTCAGCGGCTTGGCAATCGGTGATAAACAGTTGGTGGTACATGAAGCATTCGAAATGATGGTCATTTCAGGGGTGATCACATTGTGGTTCACACCGTAAACGACAGTGGCATCAACGCCGCTGGCCGGGGCCGAAATAATCACTTTTTTCGCACCGGCGGTTAAATGCGCGCCAGCACTTGGGCGGTCGGTAAATAAGCCGGTACATTCCAGCACCACATCAACCTGTAAGTCAGCCCATGGCAAATTGGCCGGGCTACGTTCACTTAAAGTGCGGATTTCGTCGCCGTTGACGAAAATGGCTTTGTCAGAATGTTCGACTTCAGCGGCGAAAATACCGTGGGCGGTATCGTACTTCAGTAAGTGCGCATTGATGGCGGCATCGCCTAAATCGTTAATTGCGACAATTTTAATGTCGTATGACTTCTTGCTTTCATATAAAGCGCGTAAAACATTACGGCCAATACGGCCAAAACCATTGATTGCGACACGAATTGTCATGACTCACCCCGGATATTTGCAAATTGTGTAGTAAACTTACATGTTTTTTGCCATTTTTCAAGCATAAAAAGCTTATGCAATCGTATTTATGTAATTTAATGACATAAAGCCGCATTTAGCCATCGTAACTAATTTTTTAAGTCGTATACTGCTGTTTCAGAGCCGGACTGTGGCATCAAAACACGAGAGCGTGTTGGCCTTTGGTGTGTGAATTTTGTTCAATCGGGAGCCGCCAGCCCACGAAAGGAGTCGCGAAGCTTAGTGATCTAAGCGAGTGCCGAGTGACAAAGGGCTGGCGTCTCCCGGTTGAACCCTGCGGGCAGCGTTTGGCTGACCTTTCTACGGCGTTATCGCCCGCTCATGTAGAATAACTACACAGCGCGGGCTCTGCCTTGTAGAAAAGCCAGCCAAACTGCTGCAAAAACACACTCCAAAGGTCAACACGCTCTAATAAATAACCGGTAACGACAATATGACGCACCTGATACGGAGCCTTTATGGACAAAACACTTCTCGCTGATTTAATCCGGTTTAATGGCATTGAAACGGCTTTCACCGACGCCTGGGGCAGCCCAACCACGGTGGCGGAGCAGGATCAGATTAAATTACTCAAAGCGCTGGGGTTTGCTGTCGAAGACGAAGCCTTGGCGCAAAGTCAGCTGGAAGAGCGCCAGAAGTTACATTGGCTGGAGCCGATTGACCCAGTGTCAGTACAAAGCCACTCCTCTGAAAACGGGACTGGACAATACCACCTACAGGTGCGGTTACCGATTGACGAAGTGCATGCGTTGCTCACAGTGACCATTACCACTGAACAAGGTGAAGCACATCAATTTACCTTTAGCGCCATTGATGCTGAGCTCAGCGGTGTGACAGTGCTGGACGGCGCCTTAGATCACGAACAAAGCGGTACTGAAATTCAACAATACGACTGGTCATTTCAAGCTGATTTACCCCTTGGCTACCACAAACTGCAATTAGCCGTGGCAGGGGATGAAGATGTGTTCGAACAATCTTTAATCATCACCCCGGACAAGTGTTTTCAGCCGGCAAATTTTAATCAGCAAAAACAGTGGGGCGTTTCGGTTCAGCTGTATGGCGTGAAATCTGAAACCAACTGGGGCATTGGTGATTTCGCTGACCTCGCGCGTCTGGTCAGCCATTTAGCAAAACAAGGTGCAGATTTTGTGGGTTTAAACCCAATTCATGCTTTATACCCGGCAATGCCGGAATCGGCGAGTCCGTATAGCCCGTCGTCTCGGCGCTGGCTCAATCTGATTTATTTAAGTGTGCCGCTGCTGCCAGGTTTCGGCCAGTGCCAGCAAACGGCGCATTTGGTGCAAGCACCTGGTTTTGTTGAAAAACTGGCTTTACAGCGCAGCAAAGACTGGGTTGATTACAGCGGTGTGATGCAGCTGAAATTACCAGTGTTAAAAACCCTGTTTCATTGGTTTAGCGAACATCAGCAGCAAGTGCCGGAACTTGTTACCGCATTTGAAAACTTTAAACAGCAAGGCGGCGATAGTCTGCGCCAGCTGGCCTTGTATGATGCATTGCACATGCACTTGATTGCACAGAACCCGGACGCCTGGGGCTGGCCAAACTGGCCGGAGCAATATCGTAGTGCCGACAGCGAAGCGGTAGCGGCCTTTGCGGCTGACCATCAGGACGACATCGAATTTTTCAGTTACTTGCAATTTTGTGCGCAGCAACAGTTGGCCACAGTACAACAGCAAGCCAAAGCCAGCGGTATGTTATTGGGTTTGTATCGCGATTTAGCGGTTGGTGTCAGCGAAGCTTCCACAGAAATTTGGGCCAATCCGGATCTGTATTGCCGCAATGCCAGTGTTGGCGCGCCACCGGATATTCTGGGGCCAAAAGGTCAAAACTGGGGTTTACCACCGATGTTGCCGTATCAGTTGTTCCGTCAGGCTTATCGGCCGATGATCGAGCTGTTTCGCGCCAATATGCAGGATTCCGGCGCGCTGCGTATCGACCATGTGATGGCATTGCTGCGGTTGTGGTGGGTACCTAAAGGTGCTAAATCCGCTGGCGAAGGCGCTTATATGTATTATCCGATTATGGATTTACTCGGCATTCTGGCACTGGAAAGTCAGCGCCAGCAGGCAGTGGTGATTGGTGAAGACTTAGGCACAGTACCGGATGGCATTTTTGAACTACTGCAACAATTTGGTATGTATTCGTACCGGATTTTCTTCTTTGAACAAGCCGAAGATGGCGGTTTTATCTCACCTGCGCATTATCCGGTGCAGGCGATGGCGGCGTTAACGACGCATGATATGCCAACACTCATTGGTTTCTGGCATTGCTCAGACTTAAAACTGGGGCTGGACCTTGGCCTTTACACGGAAGAGATTTTACCAGGGCTGTATCAGGACCGGCATAAAGCCAAACAGCAAATTCTGGATTCGTTGCATGGGCATCAAGCGTTGCCAGCAGATTTTGGCCGGGTGATTGACAGCATGGGCATGTCGCGGACCTTAAGTTTCGCCATGCAGCAGCATTTGGCCAAAGGCAGTTGCCAGTTGTTGTGTCTGCAACTAGAAGACTGGATGGAAATGACAGAGCCGGTGAATGTACCAGGCACCAGCGAAGAATATCCCAACTGGCGGCGCAAGCTCAGCATGACGCTGGAGCAGCTTGAAGTACAACCGCATATCAATCAGCATCTGCAAAATTTGACAGCCAATAGAAGATCTGGCTTATATTCTTAATTGTCAAAAATAAACCGGCAGCATCAGTTTTCATCGACTGCCGGTTTTTCTTGCCGCGTTACTGCAACGATACAGTTCAAAGGATATGTTATGAGTCTTGCGTTATTGCCTGAAGTCCGTTGTGCCCATCCGTTTGCCTGGTTAGGTTGGCAAAAAGCCGATAAAGGCTTGTTAATTCGGGTGTATTTGCCAAAAGCCACGGCTGTCGAAGTGTTCACTTTTGCCGATGGTCTGCCACTGGGCACGATGGAAGCGCACCCAGACATCCCTGGTGTATTTGAATTACAGCTCCCGCGCAAACGCAAACCAGAAGCTTATAAACTGCAAGTCAATCAAGGCCATTATCAGTTTGAGTTGATTGACCCTTATCTGTTTAAAGACGAAGCTTTTTACGCGGTGCATTACGTCAACCTGCGTCCGGAAAATTTGTACCAGCAACTGGGTGCACAAATTGTCACCTTGGCGGTTGGTAAAGCCCAGCTCAAAGCAACCCGTTTTGCGGTTTATGCGCCACATGCCAGTAGCGTCAGTCTGATTGGCGATATGAACGAGTGGGATGGTCGTTGTCACCCGATGGAGCGGACCGAATGTGGTCATTGGGTGTTAGTGGTGCCGCAAATTGCCAGCGGCGTTCGTTATAAATATGAAATTAAAGATGCGACCGGCCATTTGCTGCCACATAAAGCCGATCCGTTAGCTTTTGCCGCAGAGCAATTCCCATCCCATGCGTCATTGGTGTTTGATCACAGTAAATATCAATGGCAGGACAGCGCTTGGTCACAGCGGGTACATCAGCCATACCAAAGTGCCATGAGCATTTACGAGCTCCATGCCGGTTGCTGGCGCACTCACGCTGACGGCTCGCCGTTGACTTATCCGGAACTTGCTGAGCAGTTGATCCCGTACATCAAAGACATGGGCTATACCCACATCGAATTGTTGCCGGTGATGGAACATCCGTACAGTGGTTCCTGGGGCTATCAGCCGCTGGGCTTGTTTGCGGCGACTTCGCGTTATGGCACGCCTGATCAGTTTAAAGCTTTTGTTGATGCCTGCCATCAGGCCGAAATTGGTGTGATCCTGGACTGGGTGCCAGCGCATTTTCCGGAAGATGGCCATGGTCTGGCGCGTTTTGACGGCGGCCATTTGTACGAATATGCCGATCCGCGCCGGGGTTGGCATCCGGACTGGAATTCCTGCATTTACGATTATGGCAAAGATTATGTGCGGCAGTTTTTAGTCGCCAGTGCGTTGTTTTGGCTGGATCATTTCCATATCGACGGTCTGCGCGTTGATGCCGTGGCCTCGATGCTGTATTTGGATTATTCGCGCGAACACGGCGAATGGATCCCGAATGTCGATGGTGGTAATCACAATTACGAAGCCATTAGTTTACTCAAATGGCTGAATCAGGAAGTGTACGCCCAGTTCCCTAAAGCCATGATGATTGCCGAAGAATCCACCTCATTTAACGGGGTCAGCCGGCCAATTGATGCCGGTGGCTTGGGTTTTGGTTTTAAATGGAATATGGGCTGGATGAACGACAGCCTGCGTTATTTCAGTAAAGATCCGGCTTATCGTAAGTTTCACCACAATGACCTGACCTTCTCGATGGTGTATGCCTTTAACGAGAATTTTATATTGCCATTGTCGCACGATGAAGTGGTGCACGGTAAAGGCAGCATTCTGAACAAAATGCCGGGCGATGAATGGCAACAGGCCGCTAATTTGCGCGCTTATTATGCCTTTATGTTTGCCCATCCCGGTAAAAAGTTGAATTTTATGGGCAACGAATTTGGTCAGGGTACGGAGTGGAATCACAACCAGGGACTGCCATGGTTTTTACTGGATTTTGAAAAACATCGCGGCATTCAGCAGCTGTTTCGTGATCTAAACCATACCTATCGCAAATGTACGCCGTTGCATCAACTTGATCACGATCCGGCCGGGTTTCGTTGGATTGACCATCAGGACGCCGATCACAGTACCTTGTCATTTAAACGTTATGACAGCCAGGGCGATGCCATTTATGTGGTCAGTAATTTCACACCAGTGCCACGTCGTGGTTTTATCTTGGCCGTGGAACAGGCCGGTGATTACGACATTATTCTGAACACTGACAGTAGTTATTATTGGGGAAGCAATTTTGACGTTGGCATGGCGATGGCGGCGCATCAGCATCATGGACAAGGCCAATGGCTGCTGCAACTGGATTTGCCACCCTTGTCAACCTTGTACTTCAGAAGGCGTGTCATGGCATGAGTACAGGTTCGACGGTCATTGCTGAGGCTAGGGTTGCGCTGGACGGGATGGACGTGCATAACAAATATTCGAGCCAGGTCGGTTTACCCTCTCCGCTGGGGCCGATACTCTGCGGTCGGCAAAGCTGGAATTTTGCAGTATTCGCCCCGGATGCGACCGCACTTTGGTTATGTTTGTACTGTCCGGATACCGAAGAGCAACTGGCTGAACTGCCGTTTATCGGACGCACCGGAGAAATCTGGCATCTGGCGGTGGACGGTATTACCGATGGCACCTTATACGGTTTAAAAGCTCAGGGGCCGCAGCAGCCTGAGAATGGCATGGTGTTTGAAGCTGACCGTTTATTGATTGACCCTTATTGCCGTCAGCTGAACCGGGCGCAGGTTTACAACGAGCGGCTGTACCAAAGCCGTAGCCATTATATGATGGCTAAAGGTGTGTTACAGCCACTGGAATTTGACTGGCAAGGCACTAAAAAACCATACATTCCACGCGAAAAAACCATTATTTACGAAGCGCACGTCAAGGGTATGACCGCACTGCATCCGGATGTGCCGTTGCATCTGCGCGGAACTTATCTCGGGATGGCGCACCCGAGTGTGGTCAGGCATCTGTTGGAACTTGGCATTACCACGGTGCAGTTATTGCCGGTGGCAGCATTTATGAGTGAGCCGCGTTTAGAAAAGCTAAAACTCAGCAATTACTGGGGTTACAACCCGGTGAATTTTTTTGCACCGGACCCACGGTATCAATATGAAGATGCAGTGCAGGAATTTAAGCAGTTGGTGCGTACTTATCATCAACATGGCCTGGAAGTGATCCTTGATGTAGTGTTTAACCACAGTGCCGAATCGGGTGGGTATCATTTAAGTTTCCGCGGCCTTGCCAATCGGCATTATTATCTGTTTGAAAACCATGCTGATTTAACCGATTTTCAGCACTACACCAATTACAGCGGCTGTGGTAATACCTTGAATGTGGCGCAGCCAATGACCCAAAAACTAGTGCTGGATGCATTACGTTATTGGGTAACCGAGATGCAGGTCGATGGTTTCCGTTTTGATCTCGCAGTGACGCTGGCGCGTGAGCATAAGAGGTTTAATCCGTACGCAACGTTCCTGCAAATTGTGGCGCAGGATCCGGTGCTGTCCAGCACAAAATTAATTGCCGAGCCCTGGGATGTTGGTCCTTATGGCTACCAGTTGGGGCAATTTCCGGCACAGTGGTCTGAACTTAACGATAAATTCCGCGATTCTATCCGTAGCTTCTGGCGCGGTGATATGGGCACGTTAAGCGAATTTACCACCCGGTTGCTGGGATCCCGTGATATTTTCCAAAAACACCATAAACCTGCTTGTTGTTCAGTCAATTACCTGACTTATCACGATGGCTTTACATTACACGACGCTGTGAGCTATCAGCACAAACATAACTGGCTCAATGGTGAGCAAAACCGCGATGGTCATGATCATAATTTAACGGTGAATTACGGCGTCGAAGGGCCTACCAGCTCGGCCGAAGTGCTGGCAAAACGCTTTTTGCACAAACGCAATCTGGTGGCTTGTTTGATGTTAAGCCAAGGCATGATCCATTGGCTTGGCGGCGATGAGCTCAGTCATAGCCAGCAGGGCAATAACAATGCTTATTGTCAAGACAATGAACTGACCTGGTTACATTGGAAGCTTGACTATCATTCAACGCAGTTTCTGAATTTTGTGAAGCAAATGATTCAGTTACGCCAGCAATATAGTTGTCTGCAGCAGCTGTCGTTATTGGATGACCAGTACCAGCGCCATGGTGATAAACATCAGATTGAATGGTATTTGCCAAACGGCAAGGTCAAAACTGAAGCCGACTGGTATGACACGTCCGTCGGGCATTGTATGTTTATCATCCGCAATACCAGCACCCATCATCAGTTGCTGGTCAGTATTAATGCCGGCGGCTCTGAGATTGCTATCACCTTGCCTTCAAGCCAATGGCAGTGCGTGATGGATACCGCGATTGAACAGGGTTTAACGTCGGTGATTAATGACAGCAGTCAAAGTTACCAGCAATTGCCTTGTTCGTTGTCGATTTGGCTGGAGCGGGGCGCTTATTAGTGCTGTAGCTGTTGCGGCTGAGTTGTTGCTGAATTTTTCACCAGAACGGGGCGGCAGTTTCAACAATGGTCGGAACAGCAAACTCTTTTGCCGGTACAGCTGCCTTCGCTTGCCCTTTTCCAGTATAATCACCGGCATTTTGCCGTACCGGTGTTTCGGAGAAAGCTTGAATGACAGATCTAACAGTGCAATGTGATATTGGTTTTGTCGGCGCAGGGGTGATGGGGAAAAATTTAATTCTCAACCTGGCTGACCATGGTTACCGCGTAGCGGCTTTTGATCTGGACCACAAAAAACTTGAATCGGTTATTCAGCAAGATCAGGCCGAAAATGGTGGCAAAGCGGGTCGCGTTGTCGCCTGTAGTTCCTACACCGAGTTATTAGCCAAATTATCCTCCCCGCATTTAATTATCCTGTCTGTGCCTGCCGGTCGTCCGGTGGACGATGTGTGTTCCAAACTGATAGATGCCGGCATTAAAGCCGACGACATTATTGTCGACACCGGCAACAGCCTGTGGACCGACACAGTACGGCGCGAAAAAGATTATGAAGGTAAGTTTATCTTCTTCAGTACTGCAGTGTCTGGCGGCGAAGTTGGCGCCCGTTTTGGCCCTTCGTTAATGCCAAGTGGCGATCCTTACGCCTGGACCCGGATTGAACCGGTGTGGCGCGCGATTGCGGCGAAAGTAGACCCTGCCACCGGCCGTCCGATTGAACGCTTTGAGCCAGGTAATCCGGTGAAAGAAGGTGAACCTTGTGCCACGTATATTGGCCCGGGTGGTTCAGGTCATTACGTCAAAATGGTGCACAACGGTATCGAATACGCCGATATGCAGTTAATTTGTGAAGCCTATCAGGTGATGCGCGATGCCTTAGGCATGACCGCATTGCAAGTGGCTGCCGTGTTTAAAGAGTGGAACCAGGGCATCTTAAACAGCTACCTGATGGAAATCAGTGCCGAAGTGTTAGCGACCAAAGATTCGGAAACTGGTTTACCGCTGGTGGATGTCATTCTGGATAAAGCCGGCCAAAAAGGTACTGGCTTATGGACCGCAGTGAGCAGTCTGGAGCTTGGCTGTCCATCGCCGACTATCGCTGAAGCTGTGTATGCGCGCTCCATTTCAACGTTAAAAGAGCAGCGTGTGGCCGCTTCAACCTTGCTGGCAGGGCCGGTACAGGAAAAACCAACTGAAGCCAAACGCGAGCAAGTGATTAAACAGCTGCATGACGCGCTGTACTGCGCCAAAATCTGTGTGTATGCGCAGGGCTTTGATTTGATGAAAACCGCGGGTGCTGAACACGGCTGGCAGCTGAATTTTGCCGAAATCGCCAAAATCTGGCGCGCTGGTTGTATTATCCGGGCGGTATTTTTGCAGTCGATTACCGACGCCTATGAGCGGAACGACGATCTGGCGAACTTGTTAGTTGATCCGTTTTTCTCTAAACAAATTTCGGTGTATCAAATGAACTGGCGCCGTGCTGTGGCAGACGCTACGTTACTCGGGGTTCCGGTTGCTGCGCTGAGCTCGGCGTTAAGCTATTACGATTCGTATCGTACTGCGGTATTACCGGCAAATTTATTGCAAGGCCAACGGGATTATTTTGGTGCCCATACTTTTGAGCGTACCGACAAGAGTAAAGGCAAAACTTTCCATGTCGACTGGAGTTCTGCTGCACGTCCAATGGTTAAAGTGAAATAATCGGCGTTAAACTACAACTTCCGGAGATGATGATGAAACTGACTGAACAACAATGGCGTGAGCGTTTGACGGCAGAGCAGTTTCGGATCACCCGGCAAAAAGGTACTGAGCGTCCGTTCAGTGGCTCCTTGCTGCATAACGAAACCACCGGGTTTTACCATTGTGTTTGTTGTGACGCGCCGTTGTTTGATTCAAAAGCCAAGTTTGATTCGGGTTGTGGCTGGCCGTCGTTTAGTCAGTCTTTGCCAGATCAGGTGAAATATCAGCAGGATCTTAGTCATGGCATGCGCCGTACTGAGATCCTCTGTGCCAACTGTGATGCGCATTTAGGGCATGTATTTGAAGATGGGCCACAGCCGGAAGGGCAGCGGTATTGCGTGAATTCTGTGTCGTTACAATTTACCCCGGCGCGATAAAGCGCCGGGATTTAATAAATAACCATTGCAATAACCATTGTGCAATTGAAGGCGACTGTTACATCTGCGGTGCTTTAAACTGACCAAGTTTGATGCTTTCTAAAGTGTCATCGGCCGCCGTTTCAATCGGATCTGCGTCAATTTTCAACTCTTTTAATTCAGTTTTAATCCGATCAAATTCAATCCGTTCAATACCCGATTCCTCGGCAATCAACGCCCACAATAATGACAACTGATAGTTGCGCTGTTTGTAGTAGATGGTGGTAAGCGCGGTGTAAATCTCTGGGTCAACCTCAGCTTCCGCCGGATACAAACTGAGCGCATGATGCAAAATATCAATGGTTTTTTTAACGTCGCGCTTCATGTAATAACTGGCCAATGCAATTTGTAGCTCTGGCGTTTCCAATTGATTGTCTTTTTCAGCCTGTAAAAATTTATCCAGATGCGTTTGGCTCTGGTGACGCGACCAATGATATTGCAGCAAGTTTGGGTCTTCAGAACTGACGGTTTCTTCAGTTAACCGTTTAATTTCTTTCAGACTGGTCAAAAAGCCATTGACCCGCGAGGTGGTTTTTTCTTTTAATTTGATGTGTTCGATGCCGGAAGCCAGTTCGATGCATTTCGAGTATTTCTCGAACGAAGTCAGTAGTTTATATTTGTTTTTGTCCGAGGGTAGTTTGCCTTCAGCAGAACGGTCAAAAATCACATCTGCACGTTGGATATTACAATGTGAGTCTTCATTCAAATCATTGCAGACCGCCGGATTGTCTTTACAGATCTGGGCGATTGTCTGCTGTTCAGGACCACAACCTGCTAGAAACAGCAGGGATAAACTCAACCAGACTATTTTCATTAGAGCTCTCCGAATTAGCTATGATGAGCATAAACAATTTCCTGGAAAAAATCTTTTGTAATTGTTGTTGTAGTATTACCAATTCAATTACAATAAGCCGCCTTATCGCCAGGCACCCTACAAATCACAGATCCAACTTACGACGTAAAAGGCAAACTCATGACCTTATCGCACGAAGAACAGTATCAACGCAGCTGGCAAGAACGCCAGGAAATTGCTGAAAACATGCAACCCATCATCGGCCGTTTATATCGCAACAAAGCGGTAGAACTGGTGGTCTATGGTAAGCCGCTGGTCAACGCCACGACCATTGATATCATCAAAGCGCACAAAACAGTGGAACGTTTTGAACAGCAAAAACTGCGGTTACGTGAAAGCTTCCCCGTGCTGGAAGTGATTAGCCAGCTGAATCTGGCACCAGGCCGGATTGACCTGGGTAAACTGGCATTTGCCTATACCTACAAAAATGCTGCAGGTGATTTGAGCCTGCAACAGTATCTGGAACGTGAACTTTCTGATCTGTTGGATCACGATGACAATATCGTCCCAACTGACGTGGTGTTATATGGCTTTGGCCGGATTGGTCGTCTGTTAGCCCGGTTGATGATTGAACGTGCCGGTCCTAGCGCCAAACTTCGCTTACGTGCTGTGGTGGTTCGGGGTGGTCGTAAAGGCGATCTGGAAAAACGCGCCAGTTTATTGCGTCGTGACTCCATTCACGGTCCATTTAACGGCAGCATTACTGTTGATCAGGAAAACGGCGGCATCAAAGCCAACGGCACCTTTATCAAAGTGATTTATGCCGATTCTCCGGAGCAGGTTGATTACACCCAATATGGCATCGACAATGCTTTAGTTGTTGATAACACAGGTATTTGGAAAGACGACCAAGAATTGTCAATCCACTTTAAAGCCAAAGGCGCCGCAAAAGTGCTGCTGACCGCGCCAGCCAAAGGTGATGTAAAAAACGTGGTTTATGGTGTGAATCACAAGATGATCGGCAAAGACGATACCATTGTTTCTGCCGCTAGCTGTACCACCAATGCCATCACGCCTGTGTTAAAAGCACTGAATGATGAATACGGTATTCGTAATGGTCACGTTGAAACCGTGCATTCTTACACCAACGATCAAAACCTGATTGATAACTACCATACCGCTGAACGTCGGGGCCGCGCTGCGCCTTTAAATATGGTGATTACTTCAACGGGTGCAGCTTCGGCAGTGGCCAAGGCGTTACCTGAGCTCAAAGGCAAGTTAACCGGCAATGCGATTCGTGTACCAACACCAAACGTGTCGATGGCTATTTTGTCGCTGAATCTGAATAAAGAGACCAACCGCGACGAGCTGAATGCTTATCTGCAAAAAGTGTCGTTGTTCTCAGAATTGCAGGATCAAATCGACTTCACCAACTCCACTGAAATCGTTTCCAGCGATTTAGTTGGTTCGCGTTATGCCGGTGTTGTGGACTCGCAAGCGACCATTGTTGATGGCGACCGCTGTGTGTTGTATGTTTGGTACGATAACGAATTCGGTTACAGCACCCAGGTGATCCGGGTGATGAACGAAATGGCCGGTATCGCATATCCGACACTGCCGTTAGCGCGATAATATCCGCTGAACTCAATAAAGCCGCATCAAGCGGCTTTATTATTTTAACGACAATGGATCTGTCTGCTCCTCCCGCTGTTGAACCATCGTGCACGTTTTCAGCGTACAAGGATTGTGTTAACCTCGGCTTTTTTAATAGTTTGGAACTTTTGCTCATGAAAATTACCTGTAATTTTGACAGCGGTAATATTGACGTTATTCAGGCTGACAGTATCGACAACATTCAGCTGGCTATCCGTAAGGACCACAATTCTGACTTTTATCAGTGGTTCCATTTTCGCCTGCACAGCAATAGTTTTGAACCTCATACCATTAAAATTACCAACGTCGCGACTTCAGCTTATCCAAAAGGCTGGGCAGATTATCAGGCCGTAGCCTCTTATGATCGGGAAACCTGGTTTCGGGTTCCGACTGAATTTGATGGTAAAGAACTGACCATTCATCATTATCCGGAAGCGCAGTCTTGTTATTTTGCTTATTTCGCCCCTTATAGTTATGAGCGCCACCAGGATTTGCTGGGCCAATCACAAAATAGTGATTGGGTGCAGTTAGTCGACCTTGGTGAAACCATTGATGGCCGCGACATGAGCTTGTTAGTGGTTGGCGAGTATGAAGCCGGCAAAAAGAAAATCTGGATCACCGCCCGTCAACATCCGGGTGAAACCATGGCAGAATGGTTCGTTGAGGGCTTGCTGGACCGGTTGTTAGATGAAGATGACGGTGTTGCCCGCGAATTACTGGATAAAGCTGTGTTTTACATTGTGCCAAACATGAACCCGGATGGCAGCGTGCGTGGTCATTTACGTACCAACGCCGCTGGCGTGAATTTAAACCGTGAGTGGCAGACGCCATCCATGGAGAAAAGCCCGGAAGTGTTTTTAGTGCGGCAAAAAATGCTGGAAATCGGTGTGGACATGTTCCTCGATATTCATGGTGATGAAAATCTGCCGTATAACTTTGTGGCTGGCGCTGAAGGTGTACCTTCTTACAATGCCAAAATGGCCGCACTGGAAACCAGCTTTAAACAAGCGCTGTTACTGGTGACACCAGAGTTTCAGATTAAGTTTGGCTATGAATTAGATGCACCTGGCCAAGCCAACCTGGCCATTGCATCGACCTGGGTCGCCGAGCAATTTAAATGTCTGGCCTACACTTTTGAAATGCCATTTAAAGACAATGCGAATTTGCCGGACGAGCAGTTTGGCTGGTCAGATGTCCGGTCAATGAAATTAGGGCAAGATACACTGATTGCGGTACGAGCGGTGGTTGATCAACTCTGATCGGTACTGCGCCTGACTGGCACCTACGGGTGCCATTTTTTTGGTAACATTTTTTGGTAACTTTTAGAGTAACCTTTTCAGTAACGTAACGCTGTGTTCCGGTCAGCAGGTTTGCAAGCCGCTGCTTTTCCTTTATAGTGCGCAGGTTAAAAGAGGTGCTGTTGATGGCGATAATTAATTGTCCGTTTTGCGGAAAAAAAGCTTCTGATAAATCAGCAGCTTGTGGAAGTTGTGGTGGTAAGTTAGGCGAGTTGACCGCCGAAGAGTTAAGCCGCTTGCAACGTGATAAAAAAATGGCTGAAGGCCGTAATCTGAATAATCAAGCGATGCTGTCATTGGTGCTTTTTCTGGGAAGTTTTGCCTGGTATTACCACAGACAACCGGAAACTGCATCGCCCGAGCTATACGGTGTGCAATGTGTAATGTTCATTGGCTGCGCCTGGTATCTGGTGACTAAAGTGCGGATCGTCCTTTACAAGAGAAAGTAATATGGATTTTTTCTCGTTGGTCAGCGCGATGTCTGCTGACACCTATCAAAATCTGGTTGAAGCGGTTGCCACCAAACGCTGGGCCGACGGCACCTTACTTTCTGATCAACAACATGCGCACAGCATGCAATTAGTGATGGCCTATCAGGCCAAAATTCTGCGCTCGGACGAGCCTTTTACCATCGGCACTGACGGCCAGATGGTGGTCAAATCCAAAGCAGAAATGAAACAACAACTCGACGCGGCACCTGCACTTCCAAAGGCCGTACCCCAGGCAGCATCCATTCCCGATGACCAGGCTGCAGTGACTATCGCAAGGTTCGCACACGATGATCTTTAAACGTTGGTTTAAGCCAAAATGGCAACACGAAAATGCAGCTATCCGCCAGTTGGCGATTGCTGATCTGGACCAAAGCAGCAACGAACACAAAGAAATTCTGCATGAGTTGGCGTTTAACGACGGAGCTGAAGCGGTTCGAAAAACAGCTTTAGAACGGTTGAATGAATTTTCACTGTGGTGGCAAGCCAGTAAACATGAATCTGCCGATCGGTTAAAGCAATTTGCTGAGCAGCAGCTCGTCGCAATGCTTTTAAATAATCAGGTGTCGGCGCAGTTAAAACAACAATTTATTGCCGAATGTCATCGCAGCAGTATTCTGGAAAAGCTGGCGCATACTGAAGCCGATGCTTCGATCAAGTTTGCGTTAATTCAGCGGCTGGCGCGGGTTGATTTATACCAAAGTGGCGTGTTGGATGCCGGCTTAACTCTCAGCCAACGCCAGACATTATTGCAGCTAATCGACGACGATAAAGTGCTGGAAAAATTAAGCCGCCAATTAACAGGTGATTTATTGGTCGCAGTGCAGCAAAAAATAGCCATACGGCTGGAGCAAAAGCTAAAACCAGAACGCGTGCGCAAACAAGTGGTGCTGTTACTGGCGAAACTAAATTCAGTGCGGGAAAACAGTGATATCGAGCAAGCGCAGCAAAAACTAGCTATTTATCAGCAGCAATGGGCTGATTTAGCTGATGATTTATTGTGTTTGAGCGATGCCGCTGAGTTTACTGCCAAGTATCAAAAAGTGTGTGTGCTGACCGAAAATGCCTTTGCCCCGAGGCTGGCAGAAGTTGCTCAGATACAACAGCAACGAGCCAGAGCTGAAGCGCAACAAACACGTTATCAGCAACTTGCCGCGCAATTGATCGAGGTTGCGTCACAAGTAGCCACCGAACTTTCCGCTGGTGATTTAGCTGCTGTTTCGGCAAAAGAGCAGATTGTTGCCGCGTTAGGTGTCGCCATTGAATCCGCAGATTTAACAGCTCCACAACGTCAGCCTTTAGTGCAATCACACCAAGCGCTGCAACTGCAACTGGATCAATTACCACAACTGGCAGAAGCGTTAGCGCTGACGGCCCGGTTATTGGCTGAACAGGCTGCCGTTGTTTTCCCATCGGTCGAGCAGGATATCAACGCCGCTTATCAGCAATTTAAGCAATGGCAACAGCAGTGGCAGCGTCAGGTTAAGGTGTTAAAGCAGCTGATGCCACAAAGCTTTAGTGATAGTTATCAGCAACTTTCGAAGCAGTGGCAGCAGCACTGTGAACCATTGCTGGGGCAACAGGAAAAAATGCAGCGCCAGTTGAAAAGTAAACTGGCCGAATTTAAGCGGTTGCATCAGGCAGGCAAATACAATGTGTTATTTGGTCTGTTTAAAGGCATTGCCCGCGATTATCAAAGCTTATCTGCACAGAGCCAGCAGCAACTTGCCACTGAGTTTGAGCAGATCAGCAAACAAGTTGATGATTTGGCTGACTTACAGGCTTATATTGCGACGCCGCGTAAGCAGGAATTGGTTGCTCTGATGCAACAACTGGCCGAGGCGACAGACGTCACGCCGGCAGACCGCGCGGCGCAGGTAAAGCAAAGCAGGGCGCTTTGGAATACTTTAGGCCGGGCGGAAGCCGCGCTGGAAGAACCATTAAACGAGGCTTTTAATCTGGCCTGTGAACAAGCGTTCGCACCATGCCGCGAGTATTTCGCTGAACAGGATGCACTGCGTTTGCAAAATGCTGCAGCAAAACTTGCCGTGATTGAACAACTTGAACAGCAAATGGCTGCAGGTGTGACAGGTAAGGCACTGGATAGTGTATTGCAGCAAAGCCTAAAAGACTGGCAGCAAACCGGTTCGGTCGAAAAAGCCCAGTTTGAACAGCTGCAACCCAGATTTTCGCAGCTGGTAAATCAGCTGAAGCAGCAACAAAAAACTGAACAACAGCAAAATGCGCAAGCCAAACAGCAGTTGATTGAGATGGCTACTCAGTTAAGTGCCGGTGAAGGTATTGACCAGGTTGCGGCACAGTTGAAAGTACTACAGCAACAATGGAAAAACATTGGTTTTGCGGGGCGTAGCCTTGACCAACAACTGTGGCAGCAATTTCGCAGTGTTTGTGACGCTTGGTTTGCCCAACGCGAAGCGACAAAACAGCAGCAATTAACTGAACAAGCAAAGGTCCGCGTGGAGCAGCAGGAGCAATTGACATTGCTCGCCGAACAGCTGGGAGCCTCTGACAGTCATGGCGCATTACAGCAGACATTGACGCAATTAAATCAGCTTTATGTCAGCGACGACAAAGAGTTACTGGCACAAAAGCGGCAGCTACAGCAACAGACTGAGCAACGGATTGCGTCGCTGCAGGTTGAAACTGCGCAGTCGGTTTATCGTCAGTTGTTTAAAGCTCTGGCGAATTCCCAGCCACAATTAACTGATTTGCCACCGATTTATCGTCTGGTATTTAATCAGCAACAAGAGAAAACGTTCAGTCGCGCCGATCTTACGTTGGCACTGGAATGGTCTGCGGGTCTGCCTTCACCAGCAGCTGAAGCAGCTCGCCGCCAGCAAGTACAAATGTTGCTATTAACCGATAAGCACAATAGCGGAGAGTCGATTAATCAGGAACAATTGCTGGCGCGCTGGTTACAATTTGGGCCTGTCACGGCAGACGAACAAAGTTTATTGCAACGGGTTCGCGCTTTGTATCAAGTTGATTAAAGTATAATCATCAGGGTTAGAGTCGAATCTTTGGGGTCAGAGAACCTTTGGGGTCAGAGTAGTACTCTGACCCCAAAAATCTAGCTACCGAATGTTAATCTAAGGGTCAGAGTCAATTGTTAACTAAAATTGGTTTGAGTTAACAATTGACTCTGACCCCACCGTTAACAAAGGGTTAGCTGGTGAGTTCGCCGCGTAAATTGCTTTGCATCTGGCTGCGGATTTCTGCAGGCTTTAATGGCTGACTGAGTAAATAATGCAACTTGGTTAATGTCGCCTCGAGTGTCATATCAAAACCACTAATCACACCACTGTTTTTTAAGGCGTTGCCGGTGGCGTAACCGTCCATATTGACTTTGCCTTTAAAACACTGCGTGCAATTAACAATCACTGTGCCACGCTCTGACGCTTCACGCAGTGCCGCTAATAAAGGCTCAGCTTGTGGTGCGTTGCCGACACCATAAGATTTGATAATCAATGCCCGCACCGGCGCAGCCGCCATATTACGAATGACATCCACGCTAATGCCAGGATACAACGTCACCACACTGATCGGTTGCGGGGTGATTTGCGCGACTTGTAGTGGCTGATGTTGTTGCGGTGCCGCTAATTGACCTGCCAGCACTTCGATATGAATACCGGCCTGCAATAGCGCCGGGAAATTCGGCGAGGCGAAGGCATTAAAGCCATCAGCATCAGCTTTGGTGGCGCGATTGCCGCGAAACAGCTGATTGTTAAAATACAACGCTACTTCGGCTATTGGATAATATGCCGCCAGATACAATGAGTTCAGTAAGTTAACCTGACCGTCAGAGCGTAATTGCGCCAGCGGAATTTGTGAGCCGGTCACAATCACCGGTTTTGTCAGGTTTTCCAGCATAAAAGACAACGCCGAAGCGGTATAGGCCATGGTATCGGTGCCGTGTAATACCACAAAACCATCGTAATCGTCGTAATGCTCGCGGATATCCATGGCGATTTCCAGCCAATGCGCCGGCGTCATATCGGACGAATCAATCACCGGATGATATTCATGAATATCAAACTCCGGCATTTCCGCGCGGTAAAATTCCGGCATGCCTTTGACGGTATCGGATAAAAATCCCGGCACCGGGATATATCCATGATCGGATTTTTGCATACCAATGGTGCCGCCGGTATAAGCGACATAAATACGTTTTGCTGACATCGGGGTAAGACTCATGTTTTTCTTCATTGTAAACCCTAACTTAGCGCTTTGTCAGGCTGGTTGGTGCAGCGCTGCGAATATCGCTGGTTTTAGCGGCAATCAGTGCTTTGCTGGTGAAAAGCTGAGCAAACAGACGTCGTTGTCATAAAAAGCGCTTTACAAGTTTTGTCAGAGTTTTTATTATGCCGTCCATTGCGGAGAGATGGCAGAGTGGTTTAATGCACCGGTCTTGAAAACCGGCGAGGGTTAGTAGCCCTTCAAGAGTTCGAATCTCTTTCTCTCCGCCACTTCCTACTTAACCACCTTCGGGTGGTTTTGTTGTTTTTGGGCTACAGAATTTTAATTACGTCCTGCTAAAAAATCATACTTATATTCCCGTTCTCAACAATCTGCACATACACTTGATCGGACTACTTTGGCATAGCAATCTGTAGTTTGCTCAGCTATGCTAGCCGCAATTGATTCACGTCGTTTCTTCGTTCCTTTCGGTGGTATTGCAATTGATTAACATTTTGTTGGTGGACGATCACGAGTTGGTCCGAACCGGGATCAGCCGCATTTTAAAAGATGAACGTGGGCTGCGGGTCGTGGCCGAAGCCAGTTCCGGCGAACAGGCCGTGCAGTATTGCCGTAATGAAACCACCGACGTGATCCCGCCCGATGTGGTGCTGATGGATATGAATATGCCAGGCATTGGCGGTATGGCTGCGACCAAGCGTATTTTGCATTATTGCCCGGATATAAAAATTCTGGCGTTGTCGGTGTCGTTTGAAGAGCCAGTGCCAACGAAAGTGATGCAGATGGGCGCTGCTGGTTTTATCTCGAAAAATGCTGCACCCAAAGAAATGATTGAAGCCATCCGCAAGGTTGCTGCCGGTCAGCGTTACATCTCAGATGAAGTGGCGCAAAAAATGGCACTCAGTAAAATCCAGTCCAATAGCCAGAACCCGTTTGACGATTTATCGGAACGCGAACTGCAAATCATGTTGATGATCACCAAAGGCGGTAAGGTCAATGATATTGCCGATCAATTAAACGTCAGCGCCAAAACAGTGAATTCTTATCGTTACCGGATGTTTGAAAAACTCGGCATCAGTGGTGACGTTGAACTGACGCACCTCGCGCTACGTCACGGGATGATCGATATTGTATAAATTTAAGTTTGTCTAATTTGTTGTTTTTGCTATGACCACATTTGATGCCAAAGCTTTTTTAGCCACAGTGCCACAGCAACCCGGGGTGTACCGGATGTTGAATCAGCAAGAAGTGGTGATTTATGTTGGTAAAGCCAAAGACTTAAAAAAGCGGCTGGCCAGCTATTTTCGTAGCAATGTACCTGGCGCAAAAACCCGCGCTTTAGTCAGCCAGATTGCAGCGGTTGAACTGATTGTCACTCACAGTGAAACTGAAGCGCTGATTTTAGAAAACAATCTGATCAAGCAGTTTATGCCCAAATACAATGTGCTGCTGCGTGATGATAAATCCTATCCTTTTATTCTGCTGACTGACCACAAGCACCCCAGACTGACATCGCATCGAGGCCCGCGTAAAAATGCTGGTCAGTATTTTGGGCCTTACCCCAGTGCCGGTGCGGTGTGGGAAAGTCTGAAACTACTGCAGAAAATTTTTCCGGTGCGCCAGTGTGAAGATGGTTTTTACCGCGCCAGAACCCGGCCATGTCTGCAATATCAGCTGAAACTCTGCTCTGCGCCTTGTGTTGGTAAAATTAGCGATGAGGCCTATGCCGAACAAGTACGCTTAACCCGGCTGTTTCTCAGCGGGAAAAATCAGCTGGTGATTGATGATTTAGTGGCGCTGATGGATAAAGCCAGTCAGAGCCTGGAGTTTGAACAGGCGGCGCAGTTACGCGACCAAATTGCGGCGCTGCGCAAAGTGCAGGAGCAGCAAACGGTCAGCGGCGATCAGGATGAAATGGACGTCATTGGTTACCATTATTCGCATGGTGTGGCCGCGGTGCATGTGCTATTTGTGCGGGACCGCAAAATTCTCGGTAGTAAAACCTATCATCCGAAAGTACCGGTGGACACCGATCCGGATGAAGTTTTACCGGCGTTTATCCTGCAATTTTATTTAAACGGCATCAGCGGCCAGACCATCCCACGCGATATTGTGCTGGGGCATGAGCTACCGGATGCGGATGCAATTGCCAGTGCAATTGGTCAGTTGGCGGAACGTAAAGTAAATCTGCTGGCGGTTAAACGCGGCGAAAAAGCCCGTTATTTGTCGTTAGCCGAAAAAAATGCCAAAACTGCCTGTGACAGTAAACTGTCGTTTGGCTTGCAGATGGCGGTGCGATACTCACAGTTGAAGAAGTTGCTGCAACTCGATGGTATTCAGCGGATGGAATGTTTTGATATCAGCCACACCATGGGACAGCAAACTATCGCTTCTTGTGTGGTGTTTAACGGCGAAGGGCCGGATAAAGGCGAGTATCGACGGTTTAATGTTGAAGGTATTACCCCGGGCGATGATTACGCCGCGATGCAATTTGCGATGAATAAACGCTACGGCAAATTACAGGATGAAAGTAGGGTGCCGGACATTGTGTTGATTGACGGTGGTTTAGGGCAGCTCAATCAAGCGGTTAGTTTTTTTGAGCAGTTTAGTCTGCAGAAAAAACCCTTGTTGCTCGGAGTCGCCAAAGGCACCAGCCGTAAACCTGGGCTGGAAACGCTGATTTTACCGGGTGGCAAAGAGATGAGTTTACCGCCCGATGCGCCGGCGCTGCATCTTATTCAGCAAATCCGCGATGAAGCGCATCGTTATGCCATTACCGGCCATCGCAATAAACGCGGGAAAAAGCTGCTGCAAAGTCCGCTGGAAAATATTGCCGGCATAGGTGAGAAACGCCGGCAAGCTTTGTTACAATACCTCGGCGGTTTGCAAGGCGTCATGAAAGCGACAGTTCAGGAGCTGGCAAACGTGCCTGGCATTTCCAAAGTACAGGCCGAAGTTATATACTCGGCTTGTCATAATAAGAATTAAAAAATATCTGAGAGCCCGTTGATGTGGAATGTGCCGAATATACTCACTTTATTTCGAATTTTTTTAATCCCGGTTTTTGTGTTTTGTTTTTATTCCACCCATGAGCATGCAAGGTTTTTGGCCGCTTTTGTATTTTGGCTGGCGGCAATTACCGACGCTTTAGACGGTTATCTTGCACGGAAACTTCAACAATCAACGCCATTTGGTGCCTTCCTTGATCCGGTAGCTGACAAAGTGATGGTCGCTGCTGCATTGGTGTTAATTGCCGTAGATATGCAAACCTTGTGGGTGACAGTTCCGGCATTTGTGATGATTAGCCGCGAAATTATTATTTCTGGTTTACGCGAGTGGATGGCTGCAGTCGGGCGCAGCGCACAGGTGAAAGTGTCCGATATGGGCAAATGGAAAACTGCAGTACAGATGCTGGCGCTGATCGGGTTAATTTGGCAACCAATTACCTGGATCACGGATTTGGGTATGGCATTGTTGTATTTTGCGACGTTACTGACGCTGTGGTCGATGGTGGTTTATTTTCGCGCGGCCTGGCAAGATTTAAAACAATAATCAACAGCTTGCTGCTTTATCCGGCAAGCCTGTTAAAAATTGAGCAATCGATTTGCAATCTGCAAGTTTCTGGTTGACGGATTGATTAAACTCAGTAGAATGCGTCTCGTGTTAGGGCGTAAGCCTTTCTGGATGCGGGCATAGCTCAGTTGGTAGAGCGCTACCTTGCCAAGGTCGAGGTCACGAGTTCGAGTCTCGTTGCCCGCTCCAAATCACAAATTTACGACAAGAAAGCGTAGGCGGGTTGGCAGAATGGCCATGCAGCGGATTGCAAATCCGTCCACCTCGGTTCGACTCCGGGACCCGCCTCCATGTTGTAAAAGCTGTTCGAAGCAGCGTAAGAATGACTAAGAAAGACTAAGAAAGACTAAGAAAGACTAAGAAAAAAGTAAAGAAAGTTGTCTGCCCGGGTGGTGAAATCGGTAGACACAAGGGATTTAAAATCCCTCGCTCGAAAGGGCGTGCCGGTTCAAGTCCGGCCCCGGGCACCATTTACTGACCTGCAAAGCAGAAGTAAATGCGCAACAAGAAAAGGTTTTATGCGGGCATAGCTCAGTTGGTAGAGCGCTACCTTGCCAAGGTCGAGGTCACGAGTTCGAGTCTCGTTGCCCGCTCCAAAATGGCTTTATCGAATCGCAGTTTTCTGTGAACCCGGTAAACAAAAGAATAAACAAAACGCCGCTTAATCGCGGCGTTTTGTTTTTTGCGAAGCAGCATAATTGCTGACGTATACCCTAGAACATTGACGTTGCAGGTCGGCCCCAGCGAACGAGCGAAGGTAACAACCCTGCTTCTCGAATGAAAAAGGTATGCCCAAAATGATTGAAGTTGCAGGTAGGCGGCAAGTGCACGAGACCGTAGGAGCATAGTTTACTATGTGACTGCGGCGAGAGCAGGCGGCCAACACCCCTGCAGCTTCAAGGATGAAGGGTATGCCCAAAATCATTGAAGTTGTAGGTAGGCGACGAGCGAGTGAAACCCCAGGAGCATAGCAGTTCTATGTGACTGGGGAGAACGCGCGAAGGCAACACCCCTACAGCTTCAAGGATGAAGGGCATAAATCAAGCTGTCTCATGGATTTTGAGAACCGTCCTACCCAAGGAAAGGGCCAGCCCGTTTTGGACGACTTCAGCTTGTTCTGGATTTTCCTATATGATCAATATCATTGCAGACATCGTCGGCATGGCAGGTACCTGCCTGGTTGTTGGTGCGTTCTTTTTACTTCAACTAAATAAAGTGTCACCCAAAGGTTTGTTATACAACCTGATGAATCTGTCCGGCGCGTTATTTTTGCTGTTTAGTCTTTGTATTAACTTTAATCTCGCCAGCTTTGTCATTGAAATCTTCTGGATTGTGGCATCGTTGATTGGGCTTTATGGTTATCTGAAGCAAGACCGTAGCGCCGAGAATTCGCAATCGTGAAAAAAAACGGGATCAGTGCCAAGCATTGATCCCGTGTATTGATTGCAGTTTATTAAATGCTATTTACTGCAGCATCGGGACCAGCCAACTGCTGGCAATACTAATCGCCACAATCCCGACCAAATTCAGCACCAACCCAGCTTTGACCATATCTTTAATCTGCAACTTGCCACTGGCAAATACTATCGCATTCGGTGGCGTCGCTACCGGCAGCATAAAGGCAAAACTCGCGGCCAGCGCGGCAGGAACGACCAGATAAAGTGGTGATAAGTCCATCGAAACAGCGACCGGCCCAAGCAATGGTAAAAACGCCGCTGCGGTGGCGGTATTACTGGTCACTTCGGTTAAGAAAATAATCAAGCTGGTGACGGTTAACAAAATAAACACCGGCGGCACGCCTTGGAGCAAGCTTAACTGCTGCGCCAGTATTTCAGAGACCCCGGTTTTCTGAATTTGGTCGGCCATACTGAGACCACCGCCAAACAGCAATAACACGCCCCAGGGCAGCTGCTGGCTGTCTTTCCACACCAATAAACGTTGTTGTTGTTCCCCTGGCAGCACAAATAATAACGTGGCGGCAATCAGCGCTATCATGGTGTCATTGAGCGGTAAGCCGGTCCATTTCACCAACCACTGCTGACTGATCCAACTTAAGGCGGCGAAGCCAAATACGATAAGCACTAATGTTTCTGTGCGTCGCAATGGTCCCAGCGCCGACAATTCCTGTTTAAAATTATGCTGACCGTCGCTATTGGCTGGTAATTTAAAATGGATTTTGCACAGCCATAACCAACAAACCACCAGCATCACCAACGCCAGCGGTACGCCGAGCAACATCCAATCGGCGAAACTAATGTGAATTTGGTAACTTTTACTTAAATAGGCCGCCAGCAGCGCATTCGGAGGCGTACCAATTAAGGTGGCAATACCACCGATACTGGCGCTATAGGCAATCGCCAGTAGCACCGCTTTGCCAAAATCATCCTGGCTTGATGCATGCGCCATGTTAATCATCGACAAACCAATCGGCAGCATCATCACGGCGGTAGCGGTATTGGACATCCACATCGATAAAAACGCCGTCACCGCCATTAAACCTGCCACTTGCGCCGCTGGTTTTTGGCCGGTGAACTGCAGGGCTTTTAATGCGATGCGCTGGTGCAGGCCGGTTTTTTCCATCGCTATCGATAAAAAGAACCCACCAAAAAATAAAAAAATCAGCGGATGCGCATAAGGTGCGGTGGCAGCATCCATCTTATCGATGCCGAGCAATGGGATAAAAATCATCGGTAGAATCGAAGTGACCGGAATGGGCATCACTTCGCTGATCCACCACAGGATCATCCAGAGCATCAGCCCGGTAATATGCCAGGCAGGTTCCGACATCCCGACAAGCGGTGGGGCGGTGAGCAAGGTAAATATTAATAACGCCGGTCCGGCCAGTAACAGGTAGTAACTGTTAGTTTTCATCAGAATTCCATAGTTGCCAGATTTAAATGCCATCGCTACTGATGACGTAAATTCCAGCAGCTACTTTACCGCAAGTTTTGACACAAATTTATGCTTTGTAACGACTTTTGAAATGTTGATTTTTGTAATCCGCCATCTTGTTGTTAAAGCGGGTGTCATTCAGCCGAAATCTGCCCGGCAGCTGTACAACGTTCAATATGCCAAAAATATTTGAGGCTGATTCGCCGTTTTCGCTACACTGCTGTTTTATTGATCTCAATTGGTATTTTTGATGCAACCTCTTTTAACAACATATCCAACGGCAGGCGCCATGGTGTTTGGCTGTATGGGGCTGGGCGGTGACTGGAATGTTTCAGGTATCAGCACTGAAGCGCGCCGCTTGTCCTATCAGGCGTTGGACAGTGCACTGGAGCAGAACTTTACGCTCTTTGACCACGCCGACATTTACACCCGCGGCAAAGCCGAACAAGTCTTCGGCGATTATCTGGCGCTGCATAACGGGTTACGGGAAAAAATTCTGATCCAAACCAAATGTGCTATTCGGTTCAAAGACGACGAAGCCGTTGGTCGGTATGATTTTTCCGCCGGTTATATTCGCCAACAAGTTGAATTGTCGCTCAGGCAATTGCAGTGCGGTTATATCGATTTGTTATTGTTGCACCGGCCGGATCCGTTAATGGATGTGTATGAAGTTGCTGCAGTGCTGGACGCGTTACAGCAGGAAGGCAAAATCCGCCATGTCGGCGTTTCTAATTTTGGCGTGCCCCAGCTGCAATTGCTGCAATCAGCGCTGACGCAGCCGATTTTAGTCAATCAGTTAGAAATGAGTCTGGCGAAAATCGATTGGCTGGAACAAAACGTATTCACCGGCATGGTGCAGGGGGCTTCGCACTTTTTCGGCTATGGCACTGTCGAATATTGTCAGCAACACCAGGTGCAAATTCAGGCCTGGGGTAGCTTAGCGCAAGGTTTGTTTACTGGCGGCAAAACACCACAAACTCCGGCCCAGCAGCAGACTGCTGATTTGGTGTTCAAGCTCGCTGCACTGTACCAATGTTCACCGGAAGCTATCGTGCTGGGATGGTTAATGCGCCATCCGGCCGGTATTCAGCCAGTCATTGGCACCACCAATCCGATGCGTATCAAAGCATGTGCCGAGGCTCGACATGTTCAGCTTACTCGCGACCACTGGTACGCACTTTTTGTAGCAAGCCGCGGCCAGCCGTTGCCGTAATATGTTAATTCTTTTCAACGTGATGGCGGACTACCTTCGGTGAGTCCGCCCTACAATTTCTATTGATATTCAGTGCGTTGCGTAGGGCGTCAAACTGATGGCGGACTACCTTCGGTGAGTCCGCCCTACAATTTCTATTGATATTCAGTGCTTTGCGTAGGGCGTCAACATGATGGCGGACTACCTTCGGTGAGTCCGCCCTTGTATGTTGAATCTTATTGAGTTAATAATTTTATCAGTTTACCGGGTAGGCTGTTCCGCCCTAGAGGCAGCATTGTCTGACCTCGTTTGTAGAGTAGCCCCC